>JGI12048J13642_10146733_pt1 | contig 22262 bp, 12 predicted proteins | sample ElkSlonscriptome_16_FD_13642 | JGI IMG/M metagenome (IMG submission 13642)
TACGCCGACCGCCTCCAGGGCCGCCCGCCCGGCCCCGAGGCCCGCGACCGGGCCGAGCGCGCCCTCGACCGCCTGCGCGCCGCCGGCACTCAGGACCACCTTCCCCGCGGCCTCCTCACCCGCGCCCGCCTCCGCCACGCCCTGGGCGACCCCGCCGGCGCCGACGCCGACCTCCGCGAGGCCGAGCGCATCGCCGAGCGCGGCGCCATGGCCCTGCACCAGGCCGACTGCGCCCTGACCCGCGCCCGGCTGTTCCAGGACCCCGCCGCCCTCGCCCGGGCCCGCCGCCTGATCGAGCAACACGGCTACCGCCGCCGCCTGCCGGAGCTTGAGGACGCAGAGGCCGCCCTGGGCGCGCCGACTTCAGTCGGCTCGCCGTCGGCGCCAAGGCCCCCGCGCCCGACCACCGAGCGCGACGCCGAGCCCTAGCATCCTCCGGCCCCGTCATCGCCGGCCGAAGCCGGCGCGCGGGGCGCTGGCGCTCAGATCGGCGCTCGGCAAGCCAGGTCGGCTGCCCGCGGAACGAGACCAAACTGACCCGGCGCTCCGTCGTCGAGACTGTGCTCCGCGGTGACCGGCTCGAGGGCTTTAAGAACAACCCGGAACAGTACATCGAGCAGGTCGCGGGCATCATCCAGCGCCAAATGCGGCTGTTCATCGGCGATGGCCTCAAGTACGCCCGCTTGGGCGGTCAGGATTGCTCTGCCCGGGAATTGTTCGACGAGAATGAGCTGTTTGGTGACCTCAGCAAGAACATGATGCCGAGCGCCAAGTCGGTCTCAAGGCCAAGTGGTCCGGCACTCGACTTAGCGAGATCGAGCGGTACGCCCGCGCGCTTGCGTCGGATTCAGGCATCGCCTTGCTTGTGATCGACTTCGGTTTGTGAATCGGCCGGCTCGGTCGCACTATGGAGTCTTGATCGCCGCTAGGTAACAGTTTCAGGGCAACCTGGGCGGACTGATCGTGGAGGGGGTGGAACCGCTGCGCTTGTTCCGCCCTACTTGGTTGGCTGTTCGTGGCGGGGGTGGAACCGCTGCGCTTGTTCCACCCTACTTGGTTGGCGGTTTGTGGCGGGGGTGGAACCGCTGCGCTTGTTCCACCCTACCTGTCTGAGGCGGGATTGGGGATTTGGGTAGAATCCGGTCTATTTTTTGGTGCTTAGGAGCAGGCGGTCAGGGGCGCTTTTGCGGTGGATGCGCTTGGCTTCTATGGCCTGTAAGGTCATCGTCCTAAGGGTGCGTCTGGAGGCTTGTCCGATCTTGGCCATGGGGCCGTCGCGGCAGGTCGGAACAGGCTTGATCCAGTCATCTTGGTGTTACGCTCGGTTCGGGAGGGCCGTCCATGACGAATCTTCGGGTTAACGGCAAATCGGTGGATGTTGAGGTCGATACCTCGACGCCGCTGCTCTGGGTGCTGCGCGAGCAGCTTGGGCTGACTGGCACCAAGTACGGCTGCGGCATTGGAATCTGCGGCTCCTGTACGGTGCTGATCGATGGTACCGCGGTACGCGCATGTAACATGCCGGTCTCCGCGGTCGGCGAGGAGCAGTCGGTGGTGACCATTGAGGGGCTATCGGCGGATGACGATCACCCGCTGCAGCAGGCCTGGGCGGAGCTGGACGTGCCCCAGTGCGGCTATTGCCAGTCGGGCATGCTGATGGCCGCCGCGGCGCTGCTAGACGACAACTCCAATCCGTCGGACGCCGATATCGACGCCGCAATGACCAACATCTGCCGTTGCGGCACCTTCAATCGCGTGCGCCAGGGTATCCATCTGGCCGCCGAGATCAAGCGTGGAGGGCAGCCGTCATGAGCAACGCGCCGCTTCAGGTTTCGCGCCGTGAGTTTCTTATCCGCGGCGCTGGCGTCGGCTTCGCGCTGGGGCTCAACCTACCGCTGCTCGGTCGGGTGGCCATTGCCGCTGACGGCGCGACTGCCGAGGCCGACTCCGAAACGCCGGAGGTCAACGCCTGGGTCTTGATCCGGCCCGATGACACCGTCGTCATCCGCATCGCGCGCTCAGAGATGGGGCAGGGCACCCTGACCGGCCTAGCCCAGCTGGTGGCGGAGGAGCTGGAATGCGACTGGTCTAAGGTGACCACCGAGTATCCAACGCCGGGCGAGAACCTGCGCCGGGACGGGGTCTGGGGCAGCTTCTCCACCGGCGGCAGCCGCGGCATTCGCGGCAGCCATGAGTACGTGCGCAAGGGCGGTGCCGTGGCACGGCAGATGCTGATCCAGGCGGCGGCCGAGGCCTGGGACGTGCCTGCCGCCGAGTGCCGCGCCGAGAACAGCCTGATCACCCACGAGCCGAGCGGGCGCGGCACCAGCTACGGCCAGGTGGCAGCGGCCGCCGCGGCCTTGTGGCCGCCGGAGCAGGTGGCGCTCAAGGACCCAAAGGATTGGAAGCTCATCGGCCAGCCGGTCAAGCGCCTCGACACCGCGGACAAGCTCAACGGCAAGCAGGTCTTCGGCGCCGACCTGCGCCTCCCCGGCATGCTCAACGCCGCTATTCGCGCCTGCCCAGTCTTTACCGGCAAGCTCGCGTCCTTTGATGCCGAGCAGGTACAGGCCATGCCCGGCGTGCGCGCGGTGCTGGCCGTCGGGGACAACGCCGTGGCCGTGGTCGCGGAGACCTGGTGGCAGGCCAAGACCGCGTTGGATGCCCTGCCGGTCTCTTGGGATAAGGGAGCGCACGCAGCGCTCAGCAGCGCCGATATCGACGCCATGCTCGACGCGGGCCTGACCTCCGACGAGCAGGTGTTCGTCGGTAACGCCAATGGCGATGTCAAGCAGGGCCTGGCGGGCGCGGCCAAGACCATCGAGGCGGTCTACGCCTATCCCTATCAGAACCACGCCACCATGGAACCGATGAACGCGACCGCGCGATGGACGCCGGAGCGCTGCGAGGTCTGGTGCCCGACGCAAAACGGCGAGGCGGCGTTGCAGGCGACGGCCGAAGCGGCCGGCCTGCCGATTGGCCAGTGTGACGTGCACAAGATCCACCTCGGCGGCGGTTTCGGCCGGCGCGGTGCCTTCCACGACTTCGTTACCCAGGCCGTCGGCATCGCCAAGCAGTTGCCGGGTACGCCGGTGAAGCTGCTCTGGACCCGCGAAGAGGACATGGCCCAGGGCCATTACCACCCGGTCACCAAGTGCCGGCTTGTCGGCGGACTGACCAAAGACGGTGAGCTGGCCGCGCTGCATCTGCGCATCTCGGGCCAGTCCATCTTGGCCGCGGTGCGCCCCCGGTGGATGAGCGAAGACGGTGCCGACCCGGTTAGCTTTCAAGGCCTGCAGGCGGACGGCGACCACGCCATCAGCTATGCCGTGCCCGATCTGCTGGTCGAGCACGCCATGCGCAATCCACCGGTCCCGCCGGGCTTCTGGCGCGGCGTCAACATCAACCAGAATGCCATCTATTTGGAGTGCTTTATCGACGAGCTGGCCCATGCGGCGGGGCAAGACCCGCTGGCCTTCCGGCGCAAGCTGATGGCCAAGCACCCGAAGAGCCTCGCGGTGCTTGACGCGGTTGCGGATAAGGTCAACTGGGGCAAGGCCGGGGCGGACGGCATCCACCGCGGCATGGCCGTGATCAAGACCTTCGGCAGCTATGTGGCGGCCTGTGCCGAGCTGTCCGTGGATCAGGGCAAGGTGAGGCTGCATCGTATCGTCGCCGCCACCGACCCCGGCTATGCGGTCAACCCGCAGCAGATTGAGGCCCAGGTGGAGGGTTCCTTCGTCTACGGCCTCTCGGCGCTGTTTTACGGCGAATGCACGCTGGAAAACGGTGCCGTGGTGCAGAGCAACTTTAACGACTACCCGTCGATGCTGCTGCGCGACATGCCCAAGGTGGAGGTCATGGTCATGCCCTCCGGCGGCTTCTGGGGCGGCATCGGCGAGCCCACCATCGCCGTCGCCGCCCCGGCCGTGCTCAATGCCATCTTCGCCGCCACCGGCCAGCGCGTGCGCCGCGTGCCGCTGAAGCATGCGGGGCTAAGCTTGATGGCGTAGCTGGGTTGTCACTCAGCTAAGGAGGCTGCCCCGCAAACCGACGCCCAGTGATCGTCGGTATCGGTATCGGAACGAGTGGCGAGCGTCCCGATCCCGATTCCGATCCCGATCCCAAGGCGCCTCGCCGGTCCGATGCCGCATCGAAACCTGATCCGTTCGCCAAGCTTCGGCGCCCCCAAGCGCTCTAGTCCCGGGGGCGCCCTGGTGCTAAGCGGCGGTCCGGCCCGGCGCGCCGCGGACTACTCAGCGGCGGCGCGGGCCTGCTCCAACCAGCCGTCAAAGGTGGCGCGGTTGGCCGCGATCCAGGCGTCGGCATGCTTGTTGATGTCGCTGCTGCTGTCCTCACCGTCGCGCATGCGCAGGTTCTGCGAGCTGATGTCGTTGTTGCTGACCTCCATAATCGCGAACAGCTTGGCGGCGGCCGGGTTGGCCTCGGCGAATTCTCGGTTGGCGATGATCTGCTGAATATTGGCCTGGAAGCCGTAGTTGGAGCCGTCCGGCAGCGTGGTGTCGACATCCTTGCGCTCGCCGGGCAGGGAGCTGAAGGGCACTTCCAGCCAGACCACGTCCTCTCCCGGTACTAACACGCCGCTGATCCAGTAGGGCGTCCAGGTGTAGTAGAAGATCGGCTCACCCTGCTCGTAGCGGGCGATGGTGTCCGCCATGACCGCCGAGTAGCTGCCCTGGTTATGGGTGATCTGGTCGCGCAGCCCGTAGGCGTCGAGATGATGTTCAATGACCTTTTCGCAGCCCCAGCCTGGGGTGCAGCCAGCGAGGTCGGCGGTGCCGTCGCCGTTGCTGTCGAACAGCTTCGCGATCTCCGGGTCTTTAAACTGCTCGATGTTGGTGATGCCGTACTTGGTCGCGGTGGCCTTGTCGATCAAATAGCCTTGCAGCGCGCCGTCGGAGTAGGTGCCCTCGCGGTACAGCTTCTCGTCACCGCCGGCCTCCTCGTAGAAATCCACGTGCAATGGGTTCCAGTGATTAGCCATGAAGGTGGCGTCACCGTTGGCGACCGCGACATGGCCGGCCGCGTATTCAATCTCTTTGATGTCGTCGACATCGTACCCCAGCTCTTCCAGTGCCTTCACGACCAATAGGGTCTGAAAGGTCTCCTCGGCAATGGAGCTTTGCAGCGGCTGTACCTCGACGCCAGCGCCGGGTTCGTCGGCGGCCAAGGTCGTGCCCGCCGCAAAGGTGGCAGCGCAGAACAAGGCGCTGCGCAGGGTGGGCTTTAGGTCGATCGTTGAGTGCATCAATGACATGGATCAGTCTCCGTTGGTTAGCTGTTGGTCAGCGTTTGCCGCGCCGCGGTAAGGGGGCGCGTTAGGGTTAGCCTGCTGGCGGTTTCGATCAGCCCGCCCGGCGGCCAATCAATTGAAGGAGGAGCCCAGTAGGACCAGACTCGTACCAGTGCCTTGTCGGTCGGTCGCGGTCGGATTGCCCAAAGGCCTGCGTCATGCGGTCGAGGATGATGGCGAGCAGCACGATGCCGACGCCGCCAATGGTGGCCAGGCCCATATCCAGCCGGCCGATGCCGCGCAGTACCATCTGCCCCAGGCCGCCGACCGCGATCATCGATGCGATCACCACCATCGACAGCGCCAGCATCAGGGTCTGGTTGACGCCGGCCATGATGGTTGGCATCGCCAGCGGTAGCTGTACCTTGAACAGCAACTGTTTGGGCGAGGCGCCGAATGAGCGGGCGGCCTCGACCAGGTCCGCCGGGACCTGCCGAATGCCGAGGCTGGTGAGCCGAATCAGCGGCGGCAGCGCAAAGATGATGGTCACCACCACGCCGGGTACGTTGCCGATGCCGAAGAGCATCACCACCGGCACCAGATAGACGAAGGCAGGGGTGGTCTGCATGGCGTCGAGCACCGGCCGAATAGTGGCCGCGGCGCGGTCGCTGCGGGCCAACCAGATACCAACTGGCAGGCCGATCACCATGCAGAAGACGACCGATGTGAGCACCAGCGCCAGCGTCACCATGGCCTCGGACCAGGCGCCGATGAGGCCGATTGCGATCAGCGAGAGCACCGCGCCGATGCCGAGGCGACGCCCGCCCGCCTGCCAGGCGAGCAGGCCAAAGAGAATCACCATTAGCGCATCCGGGACGGCCAGTAGCGTCGATTCGATGCCGCTCAGGGTGCCGTCGATGGGCCAGCGAATGGCTTGGAATACGGGCCGGAAATTGGCCACCAGCCAGTCCAGGCCTGAGTCGACCCAGTCGCCGAGTGGGATCACGGCCTCTTGGAAGGGGTGCATCAGGTCCAGAGGGGCTTGCGTGGCGTCGCCGGCACCGCTGTTCGCGAGCCAGTCGCCGGGGGTCTCCGTGGCGCTGCCGGATGAGCCCCAGGGATTGGACGCGCCTGCCGGATCCGACGGGGTTTCAGATGCGCCGGGCGGTACCGGTGGTGCGGCTTCACCCGTTGCCCAAGGGTTGCTCGGGGCGGCGGCTGTCGGGCCTTGCGTGCTTGTGCCAGAGGTCGTGCCGGGGGTCGTGCTCGGAGTCGTGCTGGGTGTCGCCTCGGGCGTCGCCCAGGGGTTTGTCGTCGCGTCTGCCATATCAGGCCTCCCGGTCCAGGGTTTCGAGCAGGCACGCCTTGGTGATGACGCCTTGATAGCGGTTTCGCGCATCGATCACTGGGACGCCGCAGGGGGTGCTGGCGACGGTGCCGAGCAGGTTGTTGACCGTGGTGTCGACCGGCAGGGCCGGGATGTCAGCAAGAAAGGCTTCGCTCAGGCGGGGCGTCGATTGGTGGAGTTCTCGGTTTAGCGATTCCACCGAGACCACGCCATGGAAGTGCTGGCCCTTGTCGACCACATAACCGAACTCGCGGTCGTGCTCACTCAGGCGCTGCAGTGCGGCTCGGATACCGTCGTCGCTGCGCTCAATAACCGTGACCTGGGTCTTGCGCGCGATGTCGCCGGCCTTGAAGACCGAGCTCACATCGACGCCGCGGAAGAAGGAGCGTACATAGTCGTCGGCCGGGTTTTTCAGGATCTCGTCCGGCGTGCCGACCTGTACCACGCGCCCCCCCTCCATGATGGCGATGCGGTCGCCAATGCGCATGGCCTCGTCGAGGTCGTGGGAGATGAAGACGATGGTGCGGCTGCTGTGTTCTTGCAGCTTGAGCAACTCTTCTTGCATCTCGCTGCGGATCAAGGGGTCCAACGCTGAGAATGCCTCGTCCATCAACATCACCGATGGGTCGCTGGCCAAGGCGCGGGCCAGGCCGACGCGCTGCTGCATGCCGCCGCTGAGTTCGTCCGGATAGCTCTCGGCCCAGGCGTTGAGCCCGACCTGTTCCAACGCGGCCAGCGCCCGTTTTTCGCGCTCGGCCTGATCGATCCCGGCCAGTTCCAGGCCAAATGCGGCGTTCTGGCCGACGGTTAGATGCGGCATCAGGGCAAAGGATTGAAACACCATGCTCATATCACGGCGGCGCAGTTGCAGCAGTTCCGCGTCGTTGATGGCGGCGATATCGCGGCCATCGACGATGACCTTGCCGGCGCTGGGTTCGATCAGCCGGTTCAGCAGCCTGACCAAGGTCGACTTGCCGGAGCCGGACAGGCCCATGACGACGAAGATCTCACCTTGCCGGATCGAGAAGCTGGCGTCGCAGACACCGACCGTCTGGCCGGTTCGCTCAAAAATATCGCCCTTGTCGACGCCCTCTCGGAGCAGTCGCAGGGCGTCTTCTGGATGATCGCCGAAGACCTTGTACAGATTTTCGACGACGACTTTGTCTTGCATTGTCGAGTGCTCGCATCCGCTCAGGATCAGGATGCGCTCCAGTTGGCGACGACGAACGGCGAAAGGCGCGCGCTCCCGAAGGTGGGTGTGGGAAGCTGGCTCAACGGCCTAGTCCGCTTGTTGCATACCCCGGCCTGGTCCGCTTGTTGCCTAGCTTGCCGATGGCGGCCTGTCGGCAACCGCATGGCAGCCTGCGAGCGTTGGCCGCGCTTCGAACCTGTCGTCTAACGAGCAGCAACGCAAGCGGCGGTGCCGGTGCGTTGCAGAAAGACCGTCCGTCGGGCTGGACCCTGGACGATTGTGGCCAATGTCCCCGTGCCGAGGTCTTGGGCGTTGGGAACACCGGGTGGAGAGCGCAGGCCCTCCGCGTGTTTCTGCGCTGGGGCCTGTTGACAAACCGGTGTAAGCAGCGGCCCCAATAGCCCTTTACAGGCTACGGACCGCGCCCGGTGATGTCAAACGCGACGGGTCAAGATCGCGGAGTGAGGTTTGCAGCGGGATAGCGCGGCGCCGGAAGGCGGCGCGCCGCATTCGGCTTAGAAATAGTAGCCAAAGTTGATGTTGAAGCGGTAATTCCACTCGTTGTTGCCGTCAACGCCGAAGTCGCCGACACCGTCGAAGATGTTGCTGTAGTTATCGCCTTTGCTGCCGACGAAATAGTTGCCGTCCGAGAACGCCAAGTCAGTGTAGATGTACCAACCCTGGCGCGCCCAGGCTGCGCCAACCGTGACCAACTGGCTGTCGTTGAAGTCCTTATCGGCCTTGACGATGCTACTGTACTCGACATAGGGGCGCACCGAGTCCAGCCAGGGGATCTGATTGGTCTCGTAGAGATAACTCAAGGACACGGCGGGGATCCAAGCGTCGCTGGCGACCGGCCAGGCGAAGTCGAACGCACCCATGGGCAGCAATTCGTCGGTCCCGAGCAGGTTGTCGTTGTCGATGTTCCACTTGTAGCGGGTGATCTGGCTGGCCAGCAGCCAGTTGTTCCAGCTGTTGGTCATGTGCAGCGATGCGGCCCAGTGATCGCCGTCGTCGGCGCGACGCCCCTTGAGCTGACCCCATTCGAGAGACAGGCCGAGCTTGGTGGGTATCGCGATGTCATCGAAGCCGTAGATCGCGCGTATGTTGAACTGGTTGCGCTCTTCGAAACCGTTGGGTAATGCGGCCACAACGTCACCGTTGGGCGCCAGGGCGGAGTCCCAGACAACGGCGTCGTAGCTGTAGCGAGCGCTGTCTTGGCTGGTACCGTTACCGTTCCACTCGGCGCGGTTGTAGTAGGCGAAGTCCAGGTCCCAGTTGCCGAGGCTGGTGACGTACTTGATACCAAGATCCATGTCGTCCGACAGGCCGACGTAGTAGTGCTGGTCGAAGAACCAGCTTTGCGATACACCGTAGGGGCCGGGGCCGAAGGGCACGCGGTTGACGCCGACCTGCACCTGGCTGCCATTGTCAAAGTCCCAACCGAGCCAGCCGGTATGCAGAAAGTTGTAGCCGTTGTACCAGCGGTACTCCAACTTGCCGACCAGTTGCTCGTATTTGAGGTCGAGGTTGATGCGGAATACGTCGAGTTCGAAGTTGCCGCCGTTACCGCCGCGTGACGGGCCGTTGCCACGGTTGGGATAGTCACCGAGGACATAGTTGGCGCGGATGGCGCCGCCGACGGTCACCGGGCCGAGCCTGATCTTGTCGGCCTGCGGACTGCCGGCCGCTTGGAGCTCGGCCTCGACCTTCGCGGCCTTCTGGTTGGCCTCGGAGGTCTCTGTCTTGGCCGCGGCCAGGTCGCGTTTGGCCTGTTCCAACTGGGCCTGCAGCTCCGCGACACGTTGCGCTAGCGCATCGGCGTCGGTGGCGGCGAAGAGCTGCGGAGCGCCGCTCAAGGCCAGGGTGGCCAACAGGGCGGTTGCCAGCGCCTTGGACGGGGCGCGGGGTATAGTCAGACGTCTGTCGAATCGGGATATGATGGCGTGACGCGCGATGGAAGGCATAAGCACCTTTTTGGGGCTGATGTTGCATCTGAGTCGATGGCCCGTTGCAGGATGGCGACGAGTACCTTTAATACTACAAGCATTTGTTGCGCCATTGCAACTGTTGGCGGTGACGGTGTCGTCGACCGATGGCCGTGCCGGCATTGATGAACGACGGCGGCGAAATCCCCGCCATCACCCATTCCGGCGATAGGCCGCGCTCAAATCAGGACCTGCTTTCGATATGTTGCTCAAACTCATTGACGGCTGGACGCAAGACTATTGGGCGTTGTTGCTCGGCGCTTTGGTGCTGTTTATCGGTTGGCGCATCGGTACGCGGGTGATCGGCGAACGCCCGTTGATGGATCATTTTCCGCGCATCACAGCGGCCTTGGATATTCTGATCTTGCCGCTGCTGGCCATCATCGCCGGCGGCCTCTTGCGCTTCGCGAACCGCAACTTCGGCACGGAGTTGTTGGACGCGGGGCTGCTGACGCTGACGCTGCTGGCGGTCTATCTGGTCGAGGCCTGGGCCTTGGCGCGGTTCGTGGAAGTCTCGCTTGCGCTGCGTTCCGAAGAGCGCCGCGGCGAGCAGGTGCCGAGACTGATCATCGGCCTCATCTATGCCGCGCTGTTCCTGTTGGCTTCGACCCTGTTCTTGTGGCAGCAAGGTTATTCATTCGCCGGGGTCTGGGTCTCGACCGGCGTTGCGGCGGCGGTCTTGGGTCTGGCGCTGCAAAAGACCTTGGGCGATCTGTTCTCAGGTATCGCGCTGGGGTTGGAGCGGCCGTTCAGGATCGGCGACTGGCTTGAACTGAGCGACAATACCCTCGGGCAGGTAGTGGATATGAACTGGCGCGCCACGCACCTGCGCGGCTGGGACAACGCCACGCACGTGATCCCGAATGCGCGGCTGGCCGGCGAATCCATCAAGAACCTGCATGCCGAGAATCACCTGTATGGACCCTGGTACTTCGTCAAGATACCGGCGGAGATCGACCCGCGCTTCGCGAGCGCATTATTGCTGGACGCGGCGATGCGGTGCGAGAGCGTACTCAAGTTCCCGAATCCGATCGTGCGCCTCGCCGACGCATCGAGCGTCCCCTACAGCTACATGGTCTGGGTGCATCTGAGGGGCTATCCCTTGGTGTTTCGCGCCCGCGAGGAACTGTTCCGCGAGATTCATCAGGGGCTGCAGGAGGCCGGTATTGAGGTGGCGCCGCAGGTGCAGGAACTGCGCACTCGCCGGGCTCGGGTCGTCTCCTCTGAGCTGCCGACCATCAAACTGGCGCTTCGATCCCTGGACTTTGCCGGTCACCTAACGGATGCGGAGATCACACTGCTCTCCGCAAATGGCGAGTACCGGTATTTTGATATGGGCCAGCCGTTGCTCGCCGAAGGTGCCGTTAGCGACGCGGTCTACGTGATCGCGGGCGGGCTGGTCGATGTCGCGGTCAACCTGCCGGGTGGTTCTCGCAAGGTTCTGGAGACCTTGGGTCCGGGCAATCATTTTGGTATCACGGCCATGCTGGGCGCCGAACCAAGCTATCTTGAGTATGCCGCCAATACCGATGTGACGCTGATCCGGATCGATATTGAATGCGTCCGCGGTATCGTCGCTGAGCGCCCAGAGTTGGCGGAAATACTCTCCCGTATCATCAAGGAACGCTACGACGCCGCCGAGGCGGCGCGGGGTGCGAGCCGCCTGTCCACGCGGCGTCTGACGTTGCGCGACATCGGACTCGGGATCGAGCGGCGCATACGTGGGCCGGGTCGGGGCGCATCGCAGAAGCCGGATGTCTAGCCGCGGCGAGCTGCAAACATCGGGCACTCGGCCTGCAAGAGTATCCGGTCTGTGTTAATTCGCAAATGAGCTTCGACCCGCGGTCACGGCGGCCCTTCACGCCGGTAACAGGTTTGACGCTCAAGCTGGTAGGTTTTGAACCATGCTGGTAGGCTCGGGGCGTCGACCTGATCTAGCTTGATCCAGTGTCGTCAGGCCTGTGCGACCATCCCCCGCCAGAGCAACTGTGGCGGTGAAACAACAGCAGCGGTGATGCGATGAAAGACCAAGCGCAAACCCTTCCGTCCGCGGCTACCGAGACACGGCGCCGGGTCCGCGCGGGATACGGCATGGACGAGGCCGTGCTCGTGCGCGAGCTCGCGACCCAGCAAGGGCTCGCGCCAGATCAGCGCGAAGCCGTCGTGGAGGCGGCAGCGCAGCTGATCCAGCGCGTCCGCGACGACACCGACCCGACCATGATGGAGGCCTTTCTCGACGAATATGGCCTCTCCACCGACGAAGGCGTCGGCCTGATGTGCCTGGCCGAGGCGCTGCTGCGCGTACCCGATGCCGAGACCATTGATGACCTGATCGAAGACAAGATCGCGCCGTCGGACTGGAGCGCGCATCTCGGGCAATCCTTCTCGCCGCTGGTCAACGCGTCGACCTGGGCGCTGATGCTGACCGGGCGCATGCTCGACGCTGATCCCTCGAAGCCGGCCTCCGGCGCGCGCCGGCTGATGAAACGGCTGGGCGAGCCCCTGGTGCGCACGGCGGTCGCACGGGCGATGCGCATCATGGGCCAGCAATTCGTCCTCGGCCAGACCATCGAAGAGGGCATCAAGCGCGGCGAGCCGCTGCGCAAGAAAGGCTATACCTATTCCTACGACATGCTCGGCGAGGGCGCCCGCACCGAGGCGGATGCGCAGGCCTTCTTCGACAGCTACGCTCACGCGATCTCAGAGATCGCGAAGGTCGCGGACGGCGATATCCGCGACAACCCCGGGATCTCGGTCAAACTCTCGGCGCTGTCGCCGCGTTATCTGACCACGCAGCGCAAGGCGGTCGAGGGGCAGGTGATGCCAAGGTGTCTGGAGCTGGCGCGGATGGCGGCAAGGGCCGGGGTCGGTTTCAACATCGACGCCGAGGAGCAGGACAGGCTGGATGTCTCCCTCGACGTCATCAATGCCGTGCTGTCGGATCAAGGTCTCGCGGGCTGGGATGGCTTCGGCGTCGTGGTTCAGGCCTATGGCAAGCGCGCGCCCGAGGTGCTGCGGCATCTCTACGCGCTGGCCGAGCGGCTCGAGCGCAAGATCATGGTGCGCCTGGTCAAGGGCGCCTACTGGGATACGGAGATCAAGCTGGCCCAGGAACTCGGGGCGGCGTCCTTCCCGGTGTTCACGCGCAAGGTGAATACCGATGTCGCTTACATGTCCTGTGCGCGGATGCTGCTCGACATGCGCGACCGGGTCTATGCGCAGTTCGCCACCCACAACGCCCATACCTGTGCGGCGGTCCTCGAGATGGCGGGCAGCGACCGCGACAGCTTCGAGTTCCAGCGCCTGCACGGCATGGGCGAATCCTTGCATGAGATCGTCCGCTCGCAGTCGGGGACGCGCTGCCGCATCTACGCGCCCTGCGGACCACACAAGGACCTGTTGGCCTACCTGGTGCGGCGCCTGTTGGAGAACGGCGCCAACTCGAGCTTCGTCAACCAGATCGTCAACGAGGACATCCCGCCGAGGGTCATCGCCGCCGATCCGGTTGAGCGGGCGCTGGCGAACGATCCGATCCAAAACCCCGACATCCGCCTGCCGCGCGACCTGTTCAAGCCGGGACGCGAGAACGCCAAGGGCTATCGCCTGGAAGAGCCGGCGAGCGCGCTGGAGCTCATCGAGGCGCGCAACCGCTTCGTCGACACGCACTGGACCGCGCGGCCGGTCCTCGCCGACGACGCCGCGCCGGAGGGGCCGGCTAAGGACGTGCGCTCGCCAGCGGACGGTCGTCTGGTCGGGCAGGTGCACGAGGCGACCGGGGCCGAAGTCGCGCGCGCACTCGATGCGGCGCAGGAGGGGTTCGAGCAATGGTCCGCCATTCCGGTCGCGGAGCGCGCGGCGGTCCTGCGCCGGATCGCCGATCTGTACGAGGAACACATGGCCGAGTTCTGCGCTATCGCCGCGCGCGAGGCCGGCAAGATCCTGCTCGATGGCCTGGCCGAGGTGCGCGAGGCAGTCGATTTCCTGCGCTACTACGCCAATGAAGCGGAGCGCATCGAGAGCGAAGAGCAGGGCACGGCGCGCGGCGTCTTCGTCTGCATCAGCCCATGGAACTTCCCGCTGGCCATCTACACCGGCCAGATCGCGGCAGCGCTGGCCGCGGGCAACGCCGTGCTTGCGAAACCGGCCGAACAGACGCCCATCATCGCCACGTGCGCGGCGGAGCTGTTCCGCGAGGCCGGCGTGCCGAAAGCGGCCTTTCAGCTGTTGCCGGGCGACGGCCCAAGGGTGGGCGGACCGCTGACGTCCGACTCGCGCCTCGCGGGTGTCTGTTTCACCGGCTCCACCGAGACCGCACAGCGCATCTATGCCGCGCTGGCCACGAACGCGCGCGCCGATGCCGTGCTCATCGCCGAAACCGGTGGACTCAACGCAATGATCGTCGATTCCACCGCGCTGCCGGAACAGGCGGTGGACGACATCGTCGCCTCGTCCTTCCAGTCGGCAGGACAACGCTGCTCGGCGTTGCGGATGCTCTATATCCAGGAAGAAACCAAAGACCAACTGATCGAGATGCTCAAGGGCGCCATGGACGCGCTGGTCACCGGCGACCCCTGGTCGCTCGACACCGACATCGCGCCGGTCATTGATGCCGAGGCCAAGGCCGATATCTCCGCCTATGTCGACACACAGGCCGAGCAGGGGCGCCTGTTGAAACGTCTCGACGCACCGAGTGACGGCAACTACGTCTGCGCAGCGCTGGTAAAGGTCGACGGCATCGGCGATCTCGAGCGCGAGGTCTTCGGCCCGGTCCTGCATGTGGCCAGCTTCAAGGCGCAGGACCTCGACAAGACCGTCGATGCGATCAACGCCCGTGGCTATGGCCTGACCTTTGGCCTGCACACCCGCATCGACGACCGCGTGCAGCAGGTCATCGACCGCATCCATGTCGGCAACCTCTACGTCAACCGCAATCAGATCGGCGCCATCGTCGGCAGCCAGCCCTTCGGTGGCGAGGGGCTGTCCGGCACCGGGCCGAAGGCGGGCGGGCCGAACTATGTCAACCGTTTCCGCCGGACCGAGCCGCCAGCGCAACACTCAGCGGAGCATGGGACTGACCCTGAGGCCCCCGGCGCCGAGGTTATCTCGGCAGATCGGGTCGCCGCGGCGCTGGCCGGGATCGAGGCAAGCGCCTGGGCCGCCCGCAATGACCGCGTCCAGCTCCTGCGCCGCGCGCTCAGCGGCGCGGGTGCTTTGGTGCGCCGCGCCGTAAACGCCGCCGCGGCGTTCGACAATGGCCACTTCGAACTGCCTGGGCCGACCGGCGAATCGAACCGCATGTCCATGCCGCCGAAGGGGCCGGTGCTCTGCCTGGGGCCGGAGATCGACACCGCGCTGGCGCAGGCGGCACAGGCGCTCGCGGCCGGCTGTCCGGTGCTGATCGTCGCGCCGGGCGCCGAGGCCGCGTCAGCGCCGCTGGTGCGGGCCGGCGCGCCGGTGACGGCAATCGAGGGTCGCTTAGCGCCCGAGGCGCTGAGCAAGCTGCCAAGCCTGGTCGCGGTTGCGGCCGCCGGGGATTCGGATTGGACGCGCGCCCTGAAACGCGCCCTCGCACGCCGGGATGGGCGCATCGTCCTGCTCGAGACAGAGGTCATCTGTCCCGCGCGCTTCTACGCAGAGCGGCATATCTGCATCGACACGACGGCGGCCGGGGGCAACACCAGCCTGCTGGCCGCTGTTGCCTGACCCCCCACAACAGACCAGAGGAGAGACAAGATGCAGACGGGTATCTGGATCAGCCTGACCATCTATTTCGTTGCCATGCTCGGCATCGGCTTTTACGCCTGGAAGAAATCGACCGCCAATTCCGAGCAATACATGCTTGGCGGACGCGGCCTGCCGCCGGCGGTCGCCGCGCTGTCCGCCGGCGCTTCGGACATGTCGGGCTGGCTGCTGCTCGGTCTGCCCGGCGCGCTCTACGCGGCCGGACTGGTCGAGGCTTGGATCGGGATCGGCCTGTTCATCGGCGCCCTGATCAACTGGATCGTCGTCGCGCCGAGGCTGCGCGAGCAGACCGAGCGCTACGACAATGCGCTGACCGTCCCGGAATTCCTCGGCAACCGTTTTCCGAGCCAGGCCACGGCGCTGCGCATGGTATCCGCGATCATCGTCGTGCTGTTTTTCGCCGTCTACACGGCCTCCGGCCTGGTTGCGGGCGGCAAGCTCTTTGCCTCCGCCTTCGGCGGCGTTTATGAGACCGGTGTCTGGCTAACGCTGGGCATCGTGCTCGCCTATACCGTCGTTGGTGGTTTTCTCGCCGTCTGCCTGACGGATTTCGTTCAGGGCGTCATCATGATGTTGGCGCTGATCATCATGCCGGCCGTCGTGCTCTATGCCGGCGATGGCGGCGGTTTCGCGCAGGCCGGCCAGACGCTGTCTAGTGTCGAGGGCTTCACGCTGTCCTGGTGGACGCCGGAGATGACCATCATCGGCTGGCTGTCGCTGATGGCCTGGGGGCTGGGCTATTTCGGTCAGCCGCACATTATCGTGCGCTTTATGGCCGTCAGGAGCGTCAAGGAGGTGCCCACCGCGCGCAACATCGCCATGCTGTGGATGGCAATTTCGCTGATCGGGGCCATCGGTATCGGTATCTTCGGCCGCGCCTATACCCAGCGCAACGGCATCGTCTTGGACGACCCTGAGACCATCTTCATCCTGCTCGCCGAGACGCTGTTCCCCGCGATCATCACCGGTTTCCTGTTCGCCGCGCTGCTGGCGGCGATCATGTCGACCGTCTCAAGCCAGCTCTTGGTGTCGTCATCGTCTCTGGCCGAAGACGTCTACCGGCTGCTGCTGAACAAAAAGGCCAGCGACAAGGCGATCGTGACCGTCGGTCGCATCGCGGTCGTGGCGGTGGGCGCCGTGGCCGCGCTGATCGCGAGCGATCCCGACAGCAAGGTGCTCGGCCTGGTCGCCAACGCCTGGGCCGGGTTCGGCGCCGCATTCGGGCCGCTGATGATCCTGTCCCTGACCTGGAGCCGGATGACCGGCACCGGCGCCGTCGCGGGGCTGGTCGTCGGCGCGCTGACGGTGATCGCCTGGATCGGCCTCGGCTGGAACGCCAGCTTCCTCGGCGGCCCGGGCATCTACGAGATCATCCCCGGCTTCCTCTTCGCCATGGCCGCCATCGTCATCGTCAGCCTCGCCACCGAGGCCAAAGGCGAATTCCGCCCGCTCGCCGGCGACTGACCAGATCGCCGGGTTGGGGACGGACCTGAATCTTGGGCTTGTTGATCGGCAGCCGCACGAGCAGGGCAGCAACCGACCCACAGGAGAAGTCGGCTCCGCGGACAACGAGGGCGGCAAAGCCGCCCAGAGCGGAGATCGCCAGAGCGCGCAGGCCGCACGCTGGGCCTTTGTCGCGTGCGTGACGCGGCCTAAGAGACTGGGCAAGTATTCCAAAATTCAATGGGGCGCGATCTTGTAGGCCGATTCCACCGCGGTCGACCAACACTTGCCCAGCCGACGGGCCTAACCCCTTGATCTCTCATTCCTGATCGTTGGCTGAATACTGCCCCCAAGCCCGATTCCGCCGCAGCCCACCAATCCTTACCCAGTCTCAATAGTGCGACCGAGCCGAACGTTTAACAAACTGGTGTAGATCATGAAGTCGGTGTAGATCATGAGACCGGCCGCACCGTCGCAGGCAGGGCCTCCGGATCACGCGGGTTCACCAGGATCGCCGCCATCGGCTGGCTCATATTGCGAACCGCTGAGTACCGAGCTAGCGCAGGAGGTCAGCGTCCATGATCGGCTCATTGAGGTCCTTCCGTGTTCGCCACGACCTGCATGGACGCGATACCGCTCTCGGCAAAGATATCCTCATAGCGAGCAATGATTTCGAAGAACCTGATGGATCGCTCCGCGCTCAGCGCCTCCTCGGCGCCGAGATCCCGACGCGCAAGCTTGCTCGCCAGCAGACTCCAGAACACCCGCTCATCGTACTCGTCGATGAACCGCATGTGAGGCGCGCTGTCCTCGTACTCCCTGGTCTCGAAGTACTCGTCCTGATCCGGAACATACTTGAAGGCATCCTCCATGCCCATCGCCTTGAAATGGGAGAGCACCTTCTTCCGCAAGTCATCGTAGGGCTTCGTCGCGGCACGGGGCTCTTCTTCGTGGGAACGGATTACCCAGTCGGCGGCGAGGAGCATCTCGACCAGTGTTTGATACTCTTTCTTGGTGAAATTGATCTTCATAACGGGCTTCTTGGTGAAATTGATGCCGAGCCGGCAGGTCTCCAGAATGGCCAGATTCTCGGAGAGGGCTTGCAGGATGGGTCTCAGGTTCCGGACGGGCTACTCGCCGATCTAGGGGTCGATCTGGAATGGACAGCTCTCATTCCAGCCCTTCGAGCACACGCCAAACCTTACGATAGACATCGCCCTCGCGAACCTTACGATAGACATCGCCCTCGCGTTGGCCAAGCGCATCCTGCCAGGCACCTTGGTCCAAGCCACGTAGCCGGGTACGAACCTGCGTCAGTGGCTCAGTGGCGATGTTGCCCATGCTATCCGCCAATCGGGGGGCAGCGGAGCGCGGGACCCCAAGCAGACGCAAGGCAACGGCATCATCGCTGCCGACACCGTAGAACACACATGATGGGAGATTGCTCAGCGCGCTCAGTTGCTCCTCGGGCAAGTCGCTACCAGTGATGGAGAGAAGGGCTCCCAGCCCCCAGGCCGCAGATTGAGTCAGCTTGCCGAACAGGTTCTTTCCGCAGTTGGTCAGTGCCGCGGTGAGATCCTCATCCGCGGTCTTGAACCAGGTTTCGGCGATCTGCGGCAGCGTCGCCCCGTTGACCCAGTCCTTGACGATCATCGCCAGCTTGTCACCATCGGGGCCTCCTCCCCCGGTTGCCGCCTCAAGGTTCTCGCGCAGCTCCGGAACCCGCAGGAGCACGCCCATCATGTTCTGAAGCTCGTTGTCCTGTTTGCTGAACAGTCGGTCGGCGTCCCAGGAATCGGCGGAGACGCCACGCTCGCGTGCAGCATTAAGAACCGTCTTGACGGTTTGCAGAGAAAAACCGGTGCTGTCGACCAATTTCAACGGCTGCCCAGGCTGACTGAGATAGGCGGAATAGGCATGCACCCCGTCCAGCAGACGACTCGCAAGGCCATCCTGCTGGGCTCGCAAGCGATCGAATCCGAAGGTGCCGCGCAGGATCTGCTCGATCTCGTCGGCGAACCCTTCCGGCTGCCCCATCTGCCGGTAGGTGTGCGCGAGATATTGGACGAAGGCGGACCATTCCGGATGGCTGTAGACAATGGCGCCGAGATCACCGAGCTGGTCGGCGGCATCCGTGGCGAGCGCGATCAGCGCCGAGCTGAGGTCACCGGTTTGGCGATTGATGAAGGTGCGCAGCTGATTCGCCTTTGCCTGATCTTTGGCGACCAGAGCCACAACGTCAAGTGAGCCTTGGCCGATCCGTCCGGCCCGTCCTGCGATGTTCCAAAAGTCCTCTGGTGGCATGTCCGTTCCGTAGGGGTACTGGTGTGAGGCCAGTACGACGCCAGTCACCGGAAAGTTCACGCCTTGCGCGATGGTCGTGGTGGCGATCAGGAAGCTTAGCTCGCCCTCCTCGAACAGCCACTCCATGAGTGCACGCACGTCGTCGGACAGCCCCGCGTGATGGACGCCGATGCCGTGGGCGAGGAGGTCCTGCAGCGGAAATTCCGCTCCCATCTCCAGATCCAGGAACGCACGGACGAGCCCGATCCGCTCGCTCGTCGCTTGGCGTCTGTTCGCGTCGATGCGTAGCTTGTCCGCCAGGGACCAGACCCAATCGGGTCGCTGGTGCATGACGATGACAGGACCCCGGCGCTGCATCTGTTGCGCGGTTGCGGCGGCGAGCGTGCTTTGATTGCTGACCTTGCTGAAGGTGGCCGCTATCTCTTTGGTCTTCGGAAAGCGCAGCAGCTCGTCGACGGCCAATGTCTGGCGCGTGGTGTGCTGAGTCTCCATGCGCAGGCTGTAGTCGAAGCTATTCGCTCCCAACGCATCGCCCTTCTCGGGCTCGACGATACCGATGACGCGATCATTCGGCTGCCAATCCAAAGCCAGGCTGACGTCCTCCGAATTGGCCCCGCCGAGCCAGCGGGCAACCTCCCGTGCGTTGCTGATGAATGGGGTGAGCAACAGGAACTGGGCACGTTGGCACTCGCTGTTGATGGTCGCGAGCAGCAGCTCAAGCTTGATGCCACGATTGAAATCGCTCAGGTTGTGGGCCTCGTCGACGACGACGAGCGTGAGGGGACGCTCGATCTTGGCTTCCCAGCCTTGCCGGAGCATCAAGTCGAGCTTCTCAGGCGTGGTGACGAGCACCCGGAATGCCGCCGAGGGATCGCTCTGTCGCAGGAGATCGGCCTCGATGTTGTCGACCTCAATGGCAGGGCTTACTTGCTCTACGCCGATGTCGAGCGGCTCGAACTCCTTGCGCAGGCGCCGGGCAATCTGGTTGACCAGGGTCCGGGTCGGGGCCAGATAGGCAACCCAGCCACGCTCTATGTCGAACTGGTTCAGCGCCTGAAGGATGCGGAACTGGGCAATGAGGGTCTTGCCGCTCGAAGTGGGCAGGCTGACGACGACCGCACGCCTGCTGGAACCAAGCAGTCCCTTCTCCGCCAGCGTGCGGCGCTGGGGCGGCAGCACGTCGAAAATGGCGCGGTCGCCTCGCCCCCGATCCACCAGGGTTCGAACAAACTGGGTGACGCGAGAGTTGACGGCCCGGGTGACGGTCCAGATCGAGTTCTCCGCAATTTGCACGGCTGACGCCGCCAGGAGCCGGCTGAGCGGTTCCAGATCAAGCATCTGAGCGTGCTGACAGATCGTGAGTATCCGATCGAAATGGGTTTCCAGCAGCTGTTGGATCTGGTACTTACCATCGACCACGCCGTCGGTGATGTACAGGGCAAGGATCTCAGCGGCCTTAGCCAAGTGATACAGGCCGATCAGCTCCAGCGCCGCGGCCTTGGCCGTTGCGGGATCTTGGCCTTCGAGATACTGCTGCTCGAATTCGGCCTGGGCGTCACGCAGTCGAGCCACGCCTTCGAGTACCGCATCCCGATCCGTCCATCCCTGCTTGCGAATCAGACGAAGCCAGACATCTAGGATGGTCGACCAGGTCTGGGCGCGCCAGTCGCCAGCGTCCGGCGCAAGCTCCGGCCACGGCTCCTCGCTGAGCCAACGGGCGGCGTCGGCACCCTTGTCGCCCAATACGGCCAGGGCGCCGGCTCGCAGCAGAAAAGCGGCTGCCTCCAGCGGATCGGTCGGTCTGGGAAGCGCGCGCAGCAACCGGAAGGCGTCGGCAGCACACAGACGAAGATCCCGTTGCGCTTGCTCACCATCCTTATCGACGGCGAACAGCAGATCGAGGACCACAAGCTCCAACGCTTCCGCGGCTCGCGCGATGAGATGCGTGTCTTCGTCGAGCGGTTGCTCGAGCAGTTCACGATGGATCTGAGCCCGACTGGCTTGCTGCAAGGCATCCTCTCTGATCGCGGCAATGAGATCGAGCAACCGCCCGCTCATGACATTGGGCGGGGTGTTCTTGTCACTTGATGTCTTGACCTCTCCCAGGGCCAACCTGATCACGTCCCCGTCTACTTTGAACCCGACCAGATCAGCGCCTGGCAGGCTGGCCTTCGGGGTACGTTTGTCCCGCTCCATGTTCCATGGCCAGACGACATTATGCGCCTGCTTGAGATGAGCCTCCGCCATGGCTTCACCGATCGCCCAGTCCCGCTCCTCCGGCACCTCGGATGCGAGAATGGCACCCAGGCTGTCGCGCGCGAACCCCGTGTTGGCCAGGCCTCGCAGATGGACCTCGAAATCGTCCGCGCCTTCGGTGTCGTGAAGTCGTGCTTCGACTTCGCTGCATAGAAAGGCATCGAATGCATCGTCAGCCTCTGGCTGTAACCCCCGCCAGTTGACCTGGCCTTGTGCTCCCTCGTAGCACAGGCTGCTAAAGGCGATGCCGGTCATGACTGGAGGTCCGGCCGGACAATCCGGTACACAACAACTTCGAAGTCGTCGATCCCCTGGGTCCAGTTAACGCGCAGCTTCTTCGAGCACAGCACGAGCACGCGGTCGTTGCGTAGCATAAAATCGGATTGGTTCTTGCCGAGTAGACTCGCGGCCTGGTCGATCAAGTCCCGCTGCTCAGGCAGCGCTCGCAGGTTGATGGCGGCATCACGCATCGGTATCTCCGTAGGCTTGCGAAATACCAGGCACGCCTAGCTTGAACGCATGGATATCTGTCGTCAATACGCTTAAGCACTTCAGGCTCCGCGGCAAGACCTTGCCTCATTTTGATTGAGCGGCCAGGGTCATTGAGCGGCCAGGGTTTCGAGTAGGCCGGGCACTCCCCGAACGGTAGGGCAACGTTTGTTTTCTCTGTTTTCCGCCTGGTTTCCCGGCGGTGCCACACTATCTCGCCCGTGGTCCGAGTTGCGACCCGGCCCC
>JGI12048J13642_10010097_pt1 | contig 22254 bp, 15 predicted proteins | sample ElkSlonscriptome_16_FD_13642 | JGI IMG/M metagenome (IMG submission 13642)
GATTACGGTGATGCCTGCGAAATCACCATAGCCGGTGATGATAACAGCGACGGATTGATCGAATTCGGCGGAGGAAACGACACCGACCTTACCGATGTTGAAATGGAACTCTACCCGAACCCGACTACCGGAGAAGAAGTTATGCTGAACCTGAGCAACCTGAGCCAAGAGCAACAGGAAGTGATGGTAGAGGTATACGACCTCTACGGTAAGAAAGTACACGCTGAAATCCTGGGCAACAACGGATCGCAAATGACTGCGGTAATAACCTTGCCTGAGCTCGCTTCGGGAATCTACAACGTAAATGTGGTAGTAAACGAAGTAAGAGTTGGAGCGAAAAAGCTTATTGTACAATAAGTTAAAATGTTAGATAAAAACCCGCTTTGCGAATTGCAAAGCGGGTTTTTTATTTTTGGAAACCATGACTTCTCAAGAAAAAGATGATATCATCCGGAGAATTTCGGAAGAGCTAAAGAAAACGGAATTAGAAATTTCTGAATTAAAGGAACTCACAAAACCAATTTCACCTGAAAACGCCATTGGACGCGTAAGTAGAATGGATGCAATAAACAATAAAAGCGTCAATGAAAACAGGTTGAGATTGGCTGAAAACAAACTGAAGAAACTACATCACTCACTGCGAAAAAGCGCTGAACCAAACTTCGGAATATGCAGTAGATGCCAAAGCGACATTCAAATCGGGCGACTCATGCTCCTTCCTGAAAGTAATTATTGTATTCGTTGCGCAAGCTAAGGATCCCGAATAGTTAGCTCTACATTTACATTGAAACACAAGAATTACCCTTCCTTCGAGGGTTTTTCTATTTTTGGGCCGACCCAAAGAAAAAAGAATGGAGGAAGTTGTATCGGATATTCCCTTAATAACAAATGACGCCGTAACATTCGGTATCCTCGCCGGATTGCTTCTGGCCATTTTCAGATTTGGTGAGCACCCTGTCGGAGCAAAGTTTTACAAGGTTATTCCTGCACTCTTACTCTGCTATTTCCTTCCTTCGCTTTTCAGCACCTTCGGAATTATCTCGCCGAAATGGATTGACGTCGCTGCCGCCAAGGATGCACTGATTGTGGCAGGTTATGACCTGACCGATGTTACCTCTTTCAAAGACCTAAAAAATTTCATACTCAACAAAGAAGTACCGCCAAGCTTGATTGATCCGTTCATCGGTAAATCGCAACTTTACTTTATGGCTTCTCGGTACCTGTTGCCGGGTAGTTTAATCCTCCTCACGCTCAGTATAAGCTTGAAAGAGGTTTTTCGGCTAGGGCCGAAGGCATTGATCATGTTTGTTGCCGGAACGGTCGGTGTGGTAATCGGAGGGCCTTTGGCAATCCTGTTATTTTCATTTATTGCTCCTGATGTTGTTGGCGGAGTTCCTCCGCACGAGGTATGGAGAGGAATGACGACCATCGCCGGCAGTTGGATTGGGGGTGGCGCGAATCAAGCAGCCATGTTTGAAATTTTCAGGGGTGACGAAAACTTGATCACAGGATCAATGTACTCTATGATGATCACCGTTGATATCATCGTGGCAGAAGTGTGGATGTTCTTCCTTCTTCTAGGGGTGGGAAGGTCCGCTCAGATTGATCGCTTCTTCAAAGCAGATTCTTCCAGTGTAGAGTCCTTAAAAGATTACATGCATGGATTCAGTAAGAAGATTGAACGAATTCCATCCTTCACGGACTTCACCGTAATCTTGGGCATCGCCTTTGGACTGACGGGGTTGGCACATCTCCTCTCTTCGATCATCGCTCCTTGGATCCAAGAAAATGCTCCGTATTTGGCGGATACATTTAGTCTGGGTTCAGGATTTTTTTGGTTAATTGTTTTAGCTACCGCATTTGGAATAGGCCTGAGCTTTACCAAAGCGAGAAATTACGAAGGCGCCGGAGCGAGCAAAATCGGTGGTGTTTTTATTTACATTCTCGTGGCCACCATCGGTATGAAAATGAACGTAATGGCCATTTTTGAGAATCCCGCGATTTTCCTAGTCGGACTAACGTGGATGATCGTTCATGTAGTTATTCTGGTAGTGGTAGCAAAAATCATTCGCGCTCCTTATTTTTTCTTAGCCGTGGGTAGTAAGGCAAATATTGGTGGCGCAGCTTCTGCCCCTGTGGTAGCGGCAGCCTTTCACCCGTCGCTAGCCCCCGTCGGAGTGTTGCTTGCAGTTTTGGGATATGCCATGGGAACATACGGTGCCTTAATTTGCGGGTATCTGATGCAAGCTGTGGCCCCTTGACTTAATCTTGACTTTTAAATACAAATAGGATTCTCGTGAACTTTAACCCTTCCATGGCGGTTGAGTCATCATGTTAAAAGTAGCTTGGAACCAACACTACGCACATGAACTTCCAAAGGGACATCGCTTTCCCATGGAAAAGTACAACCTGCTTCCGCAGCAGCTTTTGCATGAAGGGACGATGGATAAAGAAAACTTCTTCGATCCGTCGGAAATTTCTGAAGAAAGGGTGCTGCGCGTTCACACGCGTGACTATTTGGATAAACTGCTCAACAAGTCTCTTTCCCGTAAGGAAGAAAGAGCGACCGGATTCCCCCTTTCCGACAAGCTCGTAAAGCGTGAATTAATTATCACGCAAGGGACCATAGAGGCCGTAGATCATGCCATTGAAAACGGAGCGAGCGCCAATATTGCAGGAGGAACGCATCATGCCTTCAAAGACAGGGGCGAAGGCTTTTGCCTTTTAAACGACATTGCCATCGGATCATCCTACGCATTGGAAGAGTTGGGGATGAAGCAAATTTTAGTAGTGGACCTTGATGTGCACCAAGGAAACGGAACGGCAAAAATCTTTGAAGAAGATCCTCGGGTTTTTACCTTCAGCATGCATGGAGAAAAAAACTATCCCTTGAGAAAGGAAAAGTCCGACTTGGACATTCCGCTTCCGGATAAAACCGGAGACGATACTTACTTAACGACGCTGAGAGAGACCTTACCCGGATTAGTGAAAGAGGTAAAACCTGAGCTTATATTCTTCCAATCGGGGGTGGATGTGCTCGAATCTGATAAACTGGGCCGCTTGTCACTCACCATAGATGGATGCAGAAAAAGAGATGAAATCGTTTTTACGGAAACGGAAAAAAGAGGAATCCCGGTCGTATTCAATATGGGTGGGGGCTATTCTGAGAAGATAGCTGTGATCATTGAGGCGCACGCCAATACATACCGCGCGGCAAGAGAAATTTACTTTTGAAGTAATTCGTTCATTTCGTGCCGAAGATACTCGATGGCGACTTGGCCGGGTAATTTTTCAACCTTAGATGCCGCTTGAAACATCTTGCGGCTAAAGTCAATGGAGGTAGCATCTGAATTCATTCCCTCTCCCGTAGCAGTGACGAATTTGGTCATCTCATCTTTGGCACCTTTGATTAAACTCCATGCATTTTCAGAAACATAAATCTGTTGAGAAAGATTGTGATCAAATTCTTCGCGGATGGATCTCAGCATTTCATTTTGCAGCATCTTTGCTGACATACCGTTCTGGTGTGCGCGCATAACAAGGCGACCCGGCTCAATTCTCTCCAAATACAATACAAATCGTTCTGCCGCTTGAAGCCTCAATTTGGCGGTAAAATCATTTGAAGGCGGAGCCACCGTCGGGGAGGTGCCATCTCGTTTAATTTTTGAGTTGAGAACAGCCAAACGCTTGTCACGCTCATTTATAAAACTCATAGACTCATGAAAAATATAGAGGATCAAACCCGCAATAATCAGTGTGGGAATGGCTTCAATTAACACAGTAATAAACGTTTCCATTCTTCTTTTAATTAATCTTTATAAATAAGGTATTTCGATCGAATGACTTCAAAATCATCTAAATCTCTCTGCCAGGTCTTACGTATAGCAGTAAGGTCCAATCCTTTCATAATGTCCAATCGAAATTCATCCGTACCGGCCAACTTGTCAAAATAACCACTTGACAAAAAAAACGATTCGGGTGCCGACGTTTCTCGATACATTCTTACGAGCCAAGAGAGATCAAGTTGTGTTAAATTTTCAGGATTTTTGATGTAATCCGAAAGGTCATAGCCTCGACACTTCTCTCCCTTGTGCTTGGGATTCACCGATGCCCCTTTCTTCGGTTCGGGAACAAAAGTAAAGCCTCCTTTTTGATTTTTCGGTTCGCCGATTACGGTAAAAGGTGAGGCGGTACCTCGACCCACACTCACTGTAGTTCCTTCAAACAAGCAAAGAGAGGGATAGAGGTATATAGATTCCGTAGTGGGTAAATTGGGTGATGGCTTTACGGGAAGCTCGTACGTTAGATTCCTTTTGTAATTTAAACAAGGCAAGACGGTCAAGCTGCATTTCTCGGCTTCGTGCCAACCCTCCCCATTCAACATTTGAGCATACTCACCGATGGTCATTCCATACACGATGGGAACTGGGTGCAAGCCGACGAAAGACTCAAAGCCTTTCTTCAAAACGGGTCCGTCGACATAATGAATATTCGGGTTGGGTCTATCGGCAACAATCAGCGGAATAGCCAATTCGGCGCAAGCTTGCATGACGTAATGCAAGGTGGACAAATAGGTATAAAATCGCGCTCCGACATCTTGAATATCAAACAGAACCAATTCAACATCCTTTAAGCTCTCGGGGGACGGCTTTTTGTTTTTGCCGTAAAGGGAAACAATCGGCAAACCGGTTTTGGAATCGATTCCATCCTCAATGTTTTCTCCGTCGGGTTGATCGCCTCTAAAGCCGTGTTCCGGCGCGAAAACCTTTTTGACATTTACTCCTGAACTCAATAAAGAATCTACCAGGTGAGTTTTGCCCAAAGTGCCCGTATGATTAGTTACAACCGCTATCGGGGCATCTCCGACAAGTGAAAGTAACTTCTGAAAATTGTAACTACCCGGTTTGATGGGTTCAACATTTGCCACGAGATATTTCTCTTTTTCATTTGCCGGTGCCAGGTCGCACGAAAGGAAAAGGCTAAGACAAGAAATGACGATGACATAATTCATACTTTTGCGAGAAAGGAAAGACATACGCATTGAATACAGCTCTGTTTATTGCAAAACGTTTAATAAAACGGGAAAGTAAGCAAAAAGGTCTTTCAGGTCCGATTGTTCGCATTGCCACAATCGGCATTTCGTTAGGAATGGCAGTAATGATCGTAGCTGTGGCGATTGTGATCGGTTTTCAAAATGAAATACGACAAAAGGTAATCGGCTTCGGGTCTCACATTCAAATTACCAATTTTGGGAGCGGACAAGGATTAAGTCAGCCAAAGCTTTTGATCGATCAACCCTTCTACCCTTCTCTGGATACGCTTAGAGAAGTAAAAAGCATCCATCAATATGCTTTGAAAGAAGGCGTGATTGAAACGGGTGACAATATTCAGGGCATCATCTTAAAAGGGGTGGCTCAAGACTATAACTGGTCATTCTTTGAGAAAAATCTGAAAGAGGGAAGTATCCCTGATTTTTCAAAAGAAGAATCGAAGGATCAACTTTTACTTTCATCATTTTTAGCCGGAAGGCTTAAAATCGGAATCGGAGAAAAGGTGGCGATCTACTTTCAAAATGCCAAGGGGAGTATGAGTCAGCGGAACTTTGAGGTTGCCGGTATTTACGATACGGGCCTTCAGGATTTGGACGAACAGTTTGTGCTGGTTCATATTGACCAAATCAAGAAAATCAATCAATGGGGGCTCGAAGCCAATCTTAAGATTGTGGGCTGCGAAGATGGGAAGGTATCCTTACAGGGATATGGATTCGGAGGCCGAGGTCGAGCCAAATTGGTATGGAGCGCTGATTCCCTTCGCGGGGATGGCCCGCACGAGTTTTGTCTGGAAGGCGACACCACGATCTACGTAGTGGCCCGTGAAAACAAAACACTGTCGGATACTGCTTTCTTTACCTACACGTCTACTAAGCCGATAACCGGAGCCTGCGCATGTCCCGATGAATCCGAAATAGCGATAACGACAACCGGAGGAAGCGCAAAGTATTATACAGGTGGATTTGAGGTAATGCTCAGCGATTATCAAGAATTGGGAAAGATGGAACAAATCATCTATGAACACCTCAATTACGATTTGCGAACGACCACAATCAAGCAAAAGTCGCCTGAGATTTTCAATTGGTTGGAAATGCTGGACCTCAACACGGTGGTTATTATTTCGCTCATGATTTTAATTTCCGTAATCAATATGACCTCGGCTTTGTTAATACTCATCATGGAGCGAACGGCTATGATTGGTATACTGAGGGCGATCGGAGCATCCGCTCAAACCGTCCAGAAAATATTTCTCTATCAAGCCGGGTACATCATACTGTTCGGAATGGTTTTGGGAAATGCCATCGGACTCTCTTTTTGTATCCTACAGCGAGAATATGGTTTCTTGAAATTAGACCCTGCCAATTATTACGTTTCGGAAGTACCGATTTTACTCCGAACCGACTACCTGATAGGACTGAATGTGGGTGTATTTCTAATCTGCTTAATCATGATGATCTTGCCCACTTTAGCCATCAATGGCATTCGGCCCTCCAAGGCCATTCGCTTTAATTAAGTCATTACCTTTGCAAAAAAATTGACATGAATCACCCTACGATATACAATAACATTCTGGAAACCATTGGAGAAACGCCAATGATTAAACTGAATAGGATCGCATCAAACATTCCTGCAAAGGTCTATGCCAAAGTAGAATACTTCAATCCCGGGCACAGCACAAAAGACCGAATGGCCCTTCAGATGATTGAAGATGCCGAGAAAGAAGGAAAGCTGAAGCCTGGCGGAACGGTGATAGAATGTACATCAGGAAATACCGGAATGGGACTGGCCTTGGCGTGTATCGTAAAAGGCTATAAATTGATTTGTACCCTGAGTGATAAACAGAGTAAAGAGAAAATGGATATTCTTCGAGCGATGGGTGCGGAGGTGATCGTATGTCCGACCAATGTCGCTCCCGATCATCCCGAGTCATATTACAGCGTGGCGGAGAAACTGAACAAAGAAATACCGAATTCCTTTTACCCCTTTCAATACGATAATTTGAGCAACAGAAAAGCTCATTATCTGGGTACGGGACCCGAAATCTGGGAACAGACGGAGGGGAAGATCACCCACTTTGTAGTAGGTGTGGGAACGGGTGGAACCATCTCGGGTGTGGCTAAATACCTCAAAGAGAAAAACCCTGACATCAAGATTTGGGGAGCGGACAGCTACGGTTCCGTTTTTAAAAAATACCACGAAACGGGTGAATTCGATGAGAATGAAATCTATTCTTACATCACCGAGGGAATCGGTGAGGACATCCTGCCGAAGAACGTAGACTTCGATTTGATTGATCACTTCGAAAAAGTGACCGATCGGGATGGCGCTCTTTATGCACGAGATTTAGCTAGGAAAGAAGGACTTCTTCTGGGATACAGCTGCGGTTCGGCCTATGCCGTTATTGAGCAAATGAAAGACGAATTATCTGAAGATGATGTGGTAGTTGTGCTTTTTCACGACCACGGATCACGTTATGTCGGTAAAATCTACAATGATGACTGGATGCGCGATCGCGGTTTTTTGAATGTACTCAATAAGAGTGCACTCGACTTGGTAAACAAGCACATCCACCAGCCCTTGATTACCGTTAGTTCAGGTGAACCATTGAGCAATGCCATCGGCATGTTAAAAAAGTACGACATCTCTCAGATTCCCGTAAAGGACAATGGTAAATTCGTAGGTTCCATCGAAGAACGAAAGCTTTTTGAGTTGATAAGCGATGGTGTAGACACCACCAAGGTGAAGGTGAAAGAAGCGATGAATCAACCTTTCCCGATTGTGGATAGTAATGAAGAAATCGGTAAAATCACCAAGCTGATCAACAAAGAGAATAGCGCTGTAGTGGTAAAGATTGATGAAGACAATTACCACATCATCTCGAGACACGACCTCATTTCTTCTTTGCAATAAGCATGAAGTTTCTCGACCAAATCGGAAGAGAGTTAGCGTTTAATGAACCACCGGTCAGGGTGGTTTCTTTGGTGCCTTCTATTACCGAATTGGCCTTTGATCTTGGCTTTAAAGTGGTAGGCAAAACCAAATTTTGCGTTCATCCTTCCGGAGAAAATGATGCCACCATTATCGGCGGAACTAAAAATGTGAATGTCGACTTGATTAAAAATCTTGACCCTGATTTGGTTTTAGCCAATAAGGAAGAAAATACCAAGCGAACGGTTGATCAACTTCTGACCGCGAATATTCCCACTTTTGTCAGTGAAGTTTCTGATGTAGAAAGTAGCTTGGATCTGATCAAAAGCTTGGGGCTGATTGGCCACTTTCAGGAGAAAGCCACAGACTTGATTAAAGAAATCAAATCGGGATTTGCCTCGATTTCATTACCGGAAAAGACAGCCACAGCACTTTATCTAATTTGGCAGCAGCCCTACATGGCGGCAGGCACGGACACCTATATTTCTGATGTAATGTCACATTTAGGAATAGAAAACTCATTGACCAAATGGGGAGATAATGGAATCAGATACCCCAAAATGGAACCGGAGCAAATTAGAGAACTCTATCCCGATGTTATTCTTTTGAGCTCAGAACCCTTTCCGTTTGGCGAAAAGCACTTGAAAGAGATAAACGCAAAGTATTCGATTCCCGTTTATTTGGTAGATGGCGAAAGTTTTTCGTGGTACGGTTCCAGACCCGCAAAGTCACTAAGCTACCTTAAAAAAATTTCACGTCTTTTAAGAGTCGACGGTGAAAATTGACAACTTTTCCCTTTAGGCAACACGGCTTAAAACAGTAGCTTTATCCGCATGAATTTGCGCCTACCGATGCGAATGGTCATCACCTTGATGCTATTCATACTCTCTTCCTTTGTGCTCCGGGCCCAGAAGGTAGGCTTGGTATTGAGCGGCGGTGGCGCAGCAGGATTGGCCCATATCGGTGTAATCAAAGCGTTGGAAGAAAATGATATTCCGATAGACTATATCACCGGTACATCAATGGGAGCCCTCATCGGTGGCTTATACGCATCGGGATATTCCGTGGAAGATATTATTTCCTTTACGAAAAGTCCCGACTTTCTAATGGCGATAAATGGTAAATTGGATGAGAAGGATGTGTACTACTATTCACAAGATTTGTTGGATGCATCAGTCATTCGCATCAACGTAAATACTCAAAATTCATTGAGGGCAAGTCTTCCTACAAATTTGGTTACGCCCGATTTAATGGAGTTTATGTTCATGGACATCTTTGCTTCTCCTGCGGCGGTTGCAAATTACAACTTTGATAGCCTGATGGTTCCCTTTCGATGTGTGGCAGCGGACATCACTCAAAAAAAAGAGGTGATCTTTTCTAAAGGAAATTTGGCCATGGCACTTCGCGCATCTACTACTTATCCGTTTTACTTCCAGCCCATTTCGGTAGACGGCACACTGCTATTTGACGGAGGGCTTTACAATAACTTTCCCGCAGACGTGATGTACGAAGAATTTCTTCCGGACTATGTGGTGGGCAGTAACGTAGCATCAAGAATAGATCCACCGAAAGAAGATGATTTGTTTTCACAAATCAGAAATATGATAAGCAATCAGGCTGACTTTTCCTTGCACTGCGAAAATGGTGTTTTAATCGAACCCCCTTCAGAATTGAGTGTATTTGATTTTAGCAATATCGACAAACAAATAGAAAGTGGCTATTTGAGTGCATTGATGAGGGTGGATGAAATATTAGACAATACGAGCAGACGGAGAACGGCTTCAGAGCTTGATAGCTTGCGGGTAAAGTTTAAAGAGAAACTTCCGGAAAAGTCAATTTCGAAGATTCATGTTTCAGGAGATCTGAATTTGAAGCAAAAAGCCTACGTGGCCAGTACGTTAGGACCAGATAGGGATCTGACTCCATACACTTTTGAAGACTTCAAGCCACACTATTTGCGAATTGCTCAAGATGGGAAAGTGCGGAATACCCAGCCCTATGCAACATTTGATTCGGATAGTGAGTCATATGCCATCGGGCTTAAAGTAAAGCGTGAGAAGGATTTGAAATTGTATTTCGGTGGAAATTTTTCCTCTCGGCCTGTGAATTTCGGTTATGTCGGAGCAAAGTATAATCTGTTCGGGCGTACCTCTGCCAGCATCATGGCGAATAGTTATTTTGGAAAATTCTACGGTTCCGTTTTAGTCAGGGCAAACATCGATTTCGGGGGCAAAAAACGCTTGAGCATCTCCCCTCACGGGGTATTAAATCGTTGGGATTACTTCCGAAGTTTCGCTACGTTCTTCGAGCTTTCTCGTCCCTCGTTTATCGTAAAGACGGAGAGTTATGGTGGGGTCGATCTGACTGCCTCTCTGGGAAACAATGCTGTTTTCATTGCGGATATTGACTTTGGAGAAACAGAAGATCGCTACTACCAAACGGAAGACTTCACCGTAGCCGATACTTCTGACATCACCAAATTTACTTTTGGGACCATCGGAATCGGCATTGACAGAAATACGCTCAATCGGAAAATTTACGCCAATACCGGAACCCGAATGGAAGTATCCGTGCGCGGGGTGTTGGGTGAAGAATTGACTCAGTACGGTACAACCGTAGCTGAAAACTCCGAGGATTTTACCGATGAGCACAGTTGGTTTGAAGCTAAGCTCAAATACCAAAACTACTTCACTCATATGGGACCGGTAACCTTTGGGTTCGATGTGGAAGCACTTTATTCAACCAAACCTTTTTATGAAAACTACAATGCGACCTTAATATCTGCTCCGGCCTACACTCCCATACCGGAAAGCAAAACTATCTTTTTGAACGAGTTTCGCACAACGGAATACGCTGCGTTAGGACTCAAATCGATTTTTGAGATAAGAAAAAACTTAGAGTTCCGGTTGGAGGGATATGCTTTTCAGCCGGGAAGAGAGATCGTAATAAATGGTTCAAACGACGCAGAATTTACCGACCCCTTTGAAAATCAGTATTTCATCGGGGCATCGGCATTGGTCTTTCACAGTCCGCTGGGACCGGTGAGCTTGAACCTGAATTATTACGACAGCAGGGAAGATGGACCGTGGAGTTTCTTCTTCAATTTCGGTTATACCATCTTTAATAAGAGCGTTTACGAGCTCTAAGCTTGTGCGGTAGGACCGCCGAAATTCATCGGGATTCCTCCTCCACCGTCATTTGGCTTGCTATCCGAAATGGTACCGTGTACAGCCTCATACTTTTGAATGTTGTCTTGAAGAGCGCGCATGAGTCGCTTCGCGTGTTGAGGGGTCAAGACTATTCTGGCTTTCACTCTGGCCTTTGGCATTCCGGGCATCACCCGTATAAAGTCAGCCACAAATTCGGCATTGGAATGCGTTATGATGGCAAGGTTTGAATAAATACCATCTGCTACATCTTCCTTCAATTCAATGTTGAGTTGATTCTTGTTCTGATCCTTGTTTTGATTTTGCTCAGCCATAATTATTAAGATAAAAAAGGCCATCACGCTATTGGCGTGATGGCCTCAAGTTATTATTATGAGTTTACTCTCCGGCCTCTACTTCGGTGCCTTCGGTACTCTTTTTTTCTACTAGCTTTTCGTATTCCTCTTTCGAGCCTACGTTTACTTTTTGGAATTGGCGAAGACCTGTTCCTGCAGGAATCAAGTGTCCTACAATAACATTTTCTTTCAATCCCAAAAGATCATCACGCTTACCATTCACGGCTGCTTCGTTCAAGACTTTAGTGGTCTCTTGGAAAGATGCTGCCGAGATGAAGCTCTTGGTTTGAAGCGATGCACGCGTGATACCTTGAAGCAATGGTCGCGATGTAGCAGGTATTGCTTCACGCGCCTCGATTTGCTTCATGTCCTTACGCTTCAACTGAGAGTTTTCATCTCTGAGCTTACGCGCAGAAATGATTTGTCCCGGTTTCACGTGAGTCGCATCTCCTGCTTCTTCTACGACCATCATTCCGAAAAGATTGTCATTCTCTTCCATAAAGTCGATTTTCTCAACGCTTTGCTTCTCGAGGAATCGAGTATCGCCCTGATCTTCGATGATCACTTTACGCATCATCTGACGGACTACGATTTCGAAATGCTTATCATTGATTTTCACGCCTTGCAAACGGTAAACCTCTTGGATCTCATTTACCAAATACTCTTGTACTCGGGTGGGTCCTTGAATGGCCAAGATATCGCTCGGTGTAATCGCTCCATCAGAAAGTGGTTGACCGGCTCTCACGAAGTCATTTTCTTGAACGAGAATATGCTTGCTGAGTGAAACAAGGTATTTTTTGATTTCCCCTGTTTTGCTTTCAACCATAATCTCGCGGTTACCACGCTTGATTTTTCCGTAAGAAACGATACCGTCGATCTCACTAACCACAGCAGGGTTTGATGGATTACGCGCTTCGAAAAGCTCTGTAACCCTTGGCAGACCTCCCGTGATATCCCCGGTCTTACCGGAAATACGAGGAATCTTCGCCAAGATAAATCCGGTAATGATTTCCTTGCCTTCCTCCACATTCACGTGTGCTCCTACCGGCAAGTTATACGTCTTAACTACCTCCTTAGACTTCTTGTCTACGATAAGGATAGCCGGGTTCTTTTTCTTATCTCTACGTTCAGTAATTACTTTTTCACGGTAACCTGTCTGCTCATCCACCTCTTCGCGGTAAGTAATACCTTCTTCGAAGTTTTCATACTTAATGGATCCTGTAGCTTCAGAAATAATCACGGCGTTATAAGGATCCCATTGACAAATAAGGTCGCCTTTCTTCACCTTGTCTCCGCTATCTAAAAAGATCTCAGCGCCGTAAGGAATGTTATTCGTCGCAGCGACAACCCCCGTTTTTGCATCAATCAAACGCATCTCACCGGAACGTCCGACAACAATGGTTTTCTTCGATCCGTCAGCAGCTTTGCTTTCTACCGTTCTCATTTCTTCCAGCTCTACAGTACCTGTAGCTTTTGCCCTAATTTCTGACTCGTCAGCGATGTTAGAAGCCGTACCCCCAACGTGGAATGTTCGAAGTGTAAGCTGTGTACCCGGCTCACCGATGGATTGCGCTGCAATAACACCTACAGACTCTCCTCTGGTAACCATTCTACCCGAAGCAAGATTTCTTCCATAGCACTTAGCACATACTCCTCGTTTCTCTTCACAAGTCAGTACCGAACGAATCTCTACTTCCTCAATACCCGCTTCATCAATCAGGTCTGCGATTTCTTCGGTAATCTGCTCTCCGGATTCTACGATTACCTCGTCCGTTTCAGGGTGAAGAACATCATGTACCGAAGTACGTCCAAGAATTCTTTCATTCAGGGTTTCTACAATCTCTTCGTTTTTCTTCAACGGGGTTGCAACCAAACCACGAAGGGTTTCGCAATCTTCATTGAGAATCACAACATCCTGAGCCACATCTACGAGACGACGAGTAAGGTAACCCGCATCAGCCGTTTTAAGGGCCGTATCCGCAAGTCCTTTACGTGCACCGTGAGTAGAGATGAAGTACTCAAGAATCGAAAGACCCTCCTTAAAGTTAGAAAGGATCGGGTTCTCGATAATGTCTTGACCTCCCGTAGCGCCGGACTTTTGCGGTTTCGCCATCAATCCCCTCATTCCCGATAGCTGACGAATCTGCTCTTTCGAACCACGTGCTCCGGAATCGAACATCATATAAATGGAGTTAAACCCTTGCTTGTCGCTTTTGAGTTTGTCCATCAGAATATTGGTCAATTTCGAGTTGGTATGTGTCCAGATATCAATTATCTGATTGTAACGCTCATTGTTTGTGATCAGACCCATTGAATAGTTATCCGTTACGGATTTCACCTCTTCTACGGCCTTATCTACCAATACTTCTTTCTCTGCAGGAATGATTACGTCGTTCAAATTGAATGACAAACCACCTTTAAAAGCCATGAAGTAACCCACTTCCTTGATATCATCCAAGAATTTCGCAGCGCGCGCCATTCCCACGGTTTTAATCACCTTACCGATAATATCACGTAGTGCCTTCTTCGTAAGAACTTGGTTCAAATAACCTACTTCCTTCGGAACCATGTTATTGAACAACACTCGACCTGCGGTAGTCTCAATAATCTCAGACTTACCTTCCGCATTTACATATCTGAATTTGATGTGTGCGTGGAGCGCAAGTTTACCCTCATTGTAGGCAATTTCAACTTCTTCAGGACTGTAGAATGTTTTACCTTCTCCTTTTACAGGATGATTCTTCTCACTTTTTCTGCCCTTGGTGATGTAGTAAAGTCCCAATACCATATCCTGTGAAGGAACGGCAATCGGAGCACCATTGGCAGGATTCAAAATATTGTGCGAAGCAATCATCAAAAGCTGTGCTTCCAAAATGGCTGCATTACCCAACGGTAAGTGCACGGCCATCTGGTCACCGTCGAAGTCGGCGTTGAATGCCGTACATGCCAATGGGTGCAATTGAATTGCTTTACCTTCAATCAGTTTAGGCTGGAAAGCCTGAATACCCAAACGGTGCAATGTTGGTGCACGGTTAAGTAGTACAGGATGTCCTTTCAATACATTTTCGAGAATATCCCAAACGACAGGCTCTTTTCTATCAACGATTTTCTTTGCAGACTTCACGGTCTTTACGATTCCTCTTTCGATCATCTTTCGGATGATGAATGGTTTGTAAAGCTCCGCTGCCATATGCTTTGGCAAACCACATTCGTGTAGTTTGAGTTCAGGACCTACTACGATTACCGAACGTGCAGAATAGTCAACACGCTTACCGAGCAAGTTCTGACGGAAACGTCCCTGCTTACCTTTCAAGCTATCAGAAAGGGACTTCAACGGACGATTTGATTCCGTTTTAACTGCAGAAGACTTTCTAGAGTTATCGAAAAGTGAGTCGACTGCCTCTTGAAGCATACGCTTTTCGTTTCTCAAAATAACCTCAGGTGCCTTGATCTCGATCAATCGCTTCAAACGATTGTTTCGGATAATCACACGACGGTAAAGGTCATTCAAGTCAGAAGTAGCAAATCGGCCACCATCCAATGGCACCAATGGACGCAATTCGGGTGGAATAACCGGAACTACTTTGATGATCATCCATTCAGGACGGTTCTCAATACGCGAATTTGCCTCACGGAATGCTTCAACCACTTGAAGTCTTTTCAGGGCTTCATTCTTTCTCTGCTGAGAAGTCTCCGTGTTGGCCTTGTGACGCAACTCGTAAGACAACTCATCGAGATTTGTAGTTTTTAGCAAATCGTAAAGTGCATCAGCACCCATCTTTGCGATGAATTTATTAGGATCACTTTCGTCCAAATATTGATTCTCTTTGGGAAGTGTCTCCAAGATATCGATGTACTCTTCCTCAGTAAGGAAATCCATTCTGGAAAGCTGTTCTCCTTCTTCATTTACAGCAGGCCCGGCGTTGATAACGACGTAGCGCTCGTAATAGATGATTTGGTCCAACTTCTTGGTAGGAAGTCCTAAGAGGTAACCGATTTTGTTCGGCAATGACTTGAAGTACCAAACGTGAGCCACGGGAACAACCAAAGAAATATGTCCTTGACGCTCACGACGCACTTTCTTCTCGGTAACTTCTACACCACAACGGTCGCAAACGATTCCTTTGTAGCGAATTCGTTTGTACTTCCCACAGTGGCATTCGTAATCTTTTACAGGACCGAAAATTCGCTCGCAGAATAAACCGTCGCGCTCGGGCTTGTAAGTTCTGTAATTTATTGTTTCAGGCTTCAGTACTTCACCGTGGCTTTTCTCCAAAATTTCTTCAGGAGAAGAAAGGCTGATGGTGATGCTACTAAAGTTTGATTCTACTTTTTTATCCCTTTTTAAGGCCATTGGAATGATTTTCTTTCGTTGAAAACTCCGTTAACACAATTTTTAGTCTAGAGAGACTTTGAGTCCCAGACCACTCAATTCATGCAAGAGCACGTTGAATGATTCCGGAATACCCGGCTCAACCATATTTTCTCCTTTAACAATGGCTTCGTAAGCTTTCGCTCTCCCTACCACATCATCGGATTTCACGGTGAGTACCTCACGCAAGATGTTTGATGCACCGAATGCTTCGAGTGCCCAAACCTCCATCTCTCCAAAACGCTGTCCACCAAACTGAGCTTTACCTCCGAGCGGCTGTTGCGTAATGAGCGAGTATGGTCCGATAGAACGAGCGTGCATTTTGTCATCAACCATGTGAGCAAGTTTCAGCATGTATATCACACCTACCGTTGCCGGTTGATCAAAATGTTCACCCGTACCACCATCGCGGAGTGTTGTAACTCCGTAACGCGGAACATCTGCTTTATCAGTATACTCGTTGATCTGGTCGATGGAGGCTCCGTCAAAAATCGGCGTGGCAAACTTCATACCCAGCTTTTGACCTGCCCATCCGAGAACAGTTTCGTATATCTGTCCCAAGTTCATACGGGAAGGTACACCAAGGGGGTTAAGCACGATATCCACGGGAGAACCGTCATCGAGGTAAGGCATATCTTCCTTACGCACGATTTTAGCGACGATACCTTTATTACCATGACGTCCTGCCATCTTATCACCCACCTTAAGCTTACGCTTTTTAGCGATGTAGACCTTAGCGAGCTTCAAAATTCCGCTTGGTAGTTCATCACCAATGGTGATTTGGAACTTCTTGCGTTTGTGAGAACCCACTAAGTCATTGTGCTTGATATTGTAGTTGTGGATCAACTTTTTGATCAGATCATTGATATGATCATCCGTAGTCCATCTGCTTGGGTTTACGATGCTATACTCAATCGCATTCAACGCTTTTTGAGTAAACTTCACACCCTTTTTGATCTGCTCTTCTTTGAAATTGTTAAATACACCCTGTGAGGTTTTGCCACTCACGAGCTTATTCAATTTTTCGATCAATGAAGATTTCAGCTCAGCTGCATCTTTATCAAACTGCTTGTCAATTTCCTCAACAATCGTTTTTTCTGCTGCTTTTGTCTTGGGCGTTTTTACGGCTTTCGCAAAAAGCTTTTTATCGATAACGACACCTCTGAGTGAAGGTGACGCTTTCAAAGAAGCATCTTTTACATCTCCTGCTTTGTCACCGAAAATTGCTCTTAAGAGTTTTTCTTCAGGTGAAGGATCTGTCTCTCCTTTAGGAGTAATTTTACCAATCAAGATATCTCCTTCTCGGATTTCAGCACCTACGCGAATCATCCCGTTCTCATCAAGATTCTTAGTAGCCTCTTCACTTACATTTGGAATATCAGGAGTCAATTCTTCCTGACCTCTCTTCGTATCACGTACTTCCAAGATGTACTCATCGATGTGAATGGAGGTAAAGATATCCTCGCGAACAACTTCTTCAGAGATTACGATCGCATCCTCAAAGTTGTATCCTTTCCAAGGCATGAAGGCTACCTTGAGGTTACGACCTATACCGAGTTCACCACCTTGAGTAGCGTACCCTTCCGTAAGGACTTGACCTTTTGACACCTTGTCACCTTTAGCCACCATCGGCCTAAGGTTCATGCTCGTTCCTTGGTTGGTCTTCAAGAATTTTATCAGCGGATATTCTTTCGTGTCGCCGTCAAAACTAATGAGCTTCTCTTCATCGTTTCGCTCGTAGCGAATCACGATTTTCTTTGCATCAACGTATTCCACTACTCCGGTACCTTCAGCGGTAACCAGAACTCGTGAATCCTGAGCCACTCGTTTCTCCAATCCCGTACCCACAATCGGTGATTCGGGTTGTAAAAGTGGAACTGCCTGACGCATCATGTTTGATCCCATCAAAGCCCGGTTGGCATCATCGTGTTCCAAGAATGGAATAAGCGATGCAGCAATAGAGGCAATCTGGTTCGGAGCAACGTCGATCAAGTCGATTTCCCCTGGTTCTACCACGGGGAAGTCTCCCTCTTTTCGCGCTTTTACTCGTTCTGATTCCAGAATTCCCTTATCGCTCACCTGAGCATTCGCTTGAGCGATCATCTTCTCATCTTCTTCCTCTGCACTTAAGTAAATCGGCTCGGTTTTCAAATCTACTTCACCTTTTGCCACCTTTCGGTAAGGTGTTTCGATAAATCCGAGTCGGTTGATTTTAGCAAATACACAAAGCGAAGAGATCAAACCAATGTTCGGTCCTTCAGGCGTCTCGATCGTACAAAGTCGCCCATAATGCGTGTAGTGAACGTCACGCACCTCAAACCCCGCTCTTTCTCGGGAAAGACCTCCGGGTCCTAGTGCAGACATTCTTCTTTTATGTGTTACCTCAGAAAGTGGATTCGTTTGATCCATGAACTGAGACAATTGGTTTGTTCCGAAGAATGAGTTAATCACCGAAGACAGAGTCTTGGCATTGATCAAATCCGTCGGGGTGAAAACCTCGTTGTCGCGAACATTCATCCTCTCCCGGATGGTACGCGCCATACGAGCAAGACCTACACCAAATTGGTTGTGGAGTTGCTCACCTACGGTACGTACTCGACGGTTGCTCAAGTGGTCGATGTCGTCCACATCCGTGTTGCTGTTCACCAAGTCAATAAGATACTTGATGATCATGATGATGTCTTCTTTGGTCAAAGTGCGCTCCTCATATCCGGTATCAAGACCCAATTTCTTGTTAATACGGAATCGACCTACCTCGCCCAAATCATATCTGGTCTCTGAGAAGAATAATTTGTCGATAACACCACGAGCCGTTTCCATATCCGGTGGCTCAGCATTACGCAATTGACGATAGATGTGCTCTACCGCTTCTTTTTCAGAGTTCGATGTATCTTTTTGAAGTGTATTGTAAATAATCGAAAAGTCGGCCGCGTTGATATTCTCTTTGTGAAGAATAACGGTTTTAGCACCTGATTCGAGAATTTGCTCGATGTGCTCTTCTTCGATGATCGTCTCGCGATCGATGATCACTTCATTTCTTTCGATTGAAACTACCTCTCCCGTATCTTCATCTACGAAATCCTCCACCCAGCTCTTAAGCACACGGGCGGCAAGTTTTCTTCCAAGTAATTTCTTCGCCCCTGTCTTAGTGACTTTTGCCTCATCGGCTAAGTCAAAAATCTCAAGAATGTCTTTATCGCTTTCATAACCGATGGCACGAAGCAAAGTGGTAACAGGAAGCTTTTTCTTACGATCGATGTAAGCATACATCACGGCATTAATGTCCGTGGCAAACTCGATCCATGATCCTTTAAAGGGTATCACCCTAGCAGAATAAAGCTTGGTTCCATTCGCGTGACGGCTCTGACCGAAGAATACTCCGGGTGAGCGGTGAAGCTGCGATACGATAACTCGCTCAGCTCCATTCACTACGAATGACCCTTGAGGAGTCATGTAAGGAATGGTACCCAAGTATACATCTTGTACGATCGTCTCGAAGTCTTCATGCTCCGGATCGGTACAGTACAACTTCAGCTTCGCCTTAAGCGGGACGGCGTAAGTCAAACCTCTCTCCACGCATTCCGTAATGCTGTAGCGAGGAGGGTCGACAAAATAATCCAAGAACTCAAGTACGAATTGATTCCTTGTATCAGTAATAGGAAAGTTTTCGGTGAAAACCTTGTAGAGGCCTTCAGTTTCCCTGTCTTCGGGATTTGTTTCGAGCTGAAAAAACTCTTGAAACGACTTTATTTGAACTTCCAAAAAGTCAGGAAATTCAATATTGTGTTTGCTTGAAGAGAAATTTATTCGCTCGTCTTTTTTCTTTGTAAGTGTAGCCAAGACTGCAGGGTTTGTGAATGATTAAGAAAAAACGCCTGAAATTTAATTTAGGCATAAAAAGGCTCAGGTCATCCCGCCGAAGCGAGATGACCTAAACCTTAACAATAAGCGTAAGAATATGTTTTTATCTTACTTAAGCTCAACTTCAGCACCGGCTTCTTCGAGTTGTGATTTAAGCGATTCCGCTTCTTCTTTTGACACTCCTTCCTTAACAGGAGCAGGAGCACCATCAACAACACCCTTGGCTTCTTTAAGTCCAAGACCGGTTAGTTCTTTAACGAGTTTTACAACGGCCAATTTAGATCCACCCGCAGCTTTAAGAATTACATCGAATTCTGTTTGCTCCGCAGCTTCTTCGCCGCCACCTCCGGCACCTGGTCCAGCTACAACTGCTGCTGCAGCTGCAGGCTCGATACCGTGCTCTTCTTTGAGGTATTCTGCTAGTTCGTTAACTTCTTTTACAGTAAGGCCTACCAATTGATCGCCTAAAGCTTTAACGTCTGCCATTTTATTTGATTTTAAATTTTGATTCTTGTTGTTTAAAAAAAATTAGGATTCACGTTCTTCGAGTGTCTTAATCAGACCGCCCAATGTGTTTTTACCCGAATTAAGTGCACCAACCACATTTTTAATTGGTGACTGAAGAAGGGCAATAACATCTCCGATAAGCTCTTCACGAGACTTGATTTCGGATAATGCTTCCAATTGGTCGTCTCCGATGAAACACATTTCTTCAACGTAAGCCGCTTTTAGAATTGGCTTTGGATGCTTCTTTCGAAAATCTTTGATGAGTTTTGCCGGAAGGTTTCCGGTTTCGCTCAACATGATGCTGGTTGGTCCCGCCAAAACTCCGTACATGTCTGAAAAGTCTTTTCCTTCTACTTTTTCAAAGGCCTTTTTTAGAAGGGTATTCTTAACCACGTTAAGGCTAACTTCCTTCTTATGACACGATCTTCTGAGATTTGAGGTCGCTTCGGCATCGAGTTCCGAAGTGTCTGCAAGGTAAATTACGTTTGCAGCTGATAGCGTTTCGGCCAACTCATCGATAACTTGATTTTTCTCTGTCTTCGTCATTTTTTGAGTTTTAACCGTTATTCAGTAAAGGTTTTAGCTTCTACTTTGACACTGGGAGACATCGTTCCGCTGAGGGAAATGCTCCTGATGTAGGATCCTTTAGCAGCTGCCGGCTTCAACTTCATGAGTGTTTGCAAAACTTCTCTTGCATTCTCGCGAATTTTTTGTGCATCAAAAGATGCTTTACCTACAGTTGCATGAATGATGCCGTACTTGTCAACCTTAAAGTCAATCTTTCCTGCTTTTACATCGCTAACAGCTTTCGCAACATCCATCGTAACGGTTCCTGTTTTGGGATTAGGCATAAGACCACGAGGTCCTAAAATTCTACCTAACGCACCAACTTTTCCCATTACGTTTGGCGTTGTAATAATTACATCAACATCGGTCCAGCCGCCTTTGATTTTTTCAATGTACTCGTCCAATCCTACAAAATCAGCTCCTGCTTCTTTAGCATCAGCTTCTTTATCGGGATTGCAAAGTACCAAAACGCGGACGTCCTTTCCTGTACCATGAGGCAGGGAAACACTTCCCCTAACCATTTGGTTTGCTTTTCTGGGATCCACGCCAAGCCGAACAGCCAAGTCTACGGAAGAATCAAAATTGGTAGTGGTAATTTCTTTCACAATACCAGATGCTTCTTCCAGAGAGTAAACTTTAGTTGGGTCGTACTTGCTCAGCGCTTCTTTTCTTTTCTTAGATACTCGCATAACAAAAGTTTTAACCGTTAAAAGGGTTTTTACCCTTGACATTTATCCCCATGCTTCGTGCCGTTCCGGCCACCATCTTCATTGCCGACTCTACTGTGAAAGCGTTCAAATCAGGCATTTTGTCCTCTGCGATCGCGCGAACTTGATCCCAGGTTACATTACCTACTTTTTGACGATTTGACTCAGCAGAACCCGACTTGAGTTTAGCAGCTTCTAATAGTTGCACGGCTGCAGGAGGAGTTTTAACGATAAAGTCAAAAGACTTATCGGTATAAACGGTAATGACTACCGGTAAAACTTTTCCAGCTTGATCTTGTGTACGAGCGTTAAACTGCTTGCAGAACTCCATTATATTCACCCCTTTCGCACCTAATGCAGGTCCTACGGGAGGTGAAGGGTTGGCAGCTCCGCCTCTAATTTGCAGCTTGATTAGCCCGCTTACTTCTCTAGCCATATCAAGTTTGGGTTTTTAATTTATGATATTCGTTGTCTCTGGAAGCGACCGCCCTCACAAAGCAGTCAAAAGACTCCGGTGTATCCTTTTTTGGTTTATAATTATCCTTCTTTCTCTACTTGCATGTAGCCAAGCTCGAGCGGAGTTTTCCGTCCGAAAATCTTAACCATCACTTTAAGTTTCTTCTTCTCTTCGTTTACTTCTTCAATTACTCCGTTGAAGTTATTGAAAGGGCCGTCGACAACTTTTACACTCTCTCCAACCACATATGGTATGTTAATTTCTTCTTCGCTCTCTGCGAGTTCATCAACCTTCCCTAATAT
>JGI12048J13642_10026522_pt1 | contig 22242 bp, 17 predicted proteins | sample ElkSlonscriptome_16_FD_13642 | JGI IMG/M metagenome (IMG submission 13642)
CGCGAGTTCGCCTTGCGTGAGGTTATTTCGTCAACCAGCTTGCGGCCACGGGCTGGTTTCCGTCGATGTTTCTTTGGCATGAGCCGCCGATTCATCATCAATCTCACGGGCCGGGTACGCAAAACGCGTATCCGGTCGCGAACGCTCACGGGCAAGACCCGTTGCTTGGCTTTTGAGCGATTCAACAATTGTGCATGCGCGATTCCACTAATGCCTCGACTCGCTCTGAATTTGGTTTTCGGTCCGCCAGGCTTTCAACTTCTCACGGGCCGCCGCCTGACCTCGTTCGATAATCCATAGGGGTTTACTGAAATCGAACCATTCGATGCTATCAAGGTGTGGGCAAATCACGATATCGGAGGCTTCACGTTTTTCACGGCGCATCATCCGCTCGCCGATATCTTGCATTCGCATCATCACATCGAGCGCCGTGGTGCAGTCTTCGACGCGGTTGGGATACTGGCCCACATCGACGGCGATCGACAAATCGGTTGCGTAGGTCTTTGCAACGAGCGAAGGCAAGGAATCGATCACACCGATGTCTGCAAGTAGCATTCCATCGATTTCGACAGGAGGAAAGATGCCTGGGATTGCCATGGAGGCCAGAACCGCTCGGCGAATCGGACCGCTTTCGATGACGACGCGATGGCCGCTGCGGAGGTCGACGGCGACGATGCTCAGCGACTTCGGCAAATCGGAGAACTGCAAATCCGGGATAAGGGCGTCGATCGCATCGATCAGCAGTTCCGATGGCAACAACGACCGCTTCGTCGCCGCCCGCGTCAACCGCCGATGAGCGGAATAGAGATGCTTCACGCGGTTATACCAAGCCATCACGGTGCTCTGCGAATCATCCGAATGGTGAGTCGCCGAACCGAACAACAAACGTTGGTCTCGCGCAAAATCAGGTGAAGACAGAAACTCCAACGTTTGTGCTTGCACCTTTTCAGTCAACGGCTCTGCGGCACACAATGCACCCACCATGGCTCCCAAACTGACTCCAACAATGCGATCGATTTGGATCCCTGCCTCGCCGATCGCTTGGATGGCTCCTAGGTGGGCAAGGCCTCTGGCACCACCTCCCCCCAGCGCGATCACGGCTCGCCGTCGACTCGGAACCCTCATCGGCTCGTCCGGTGCCTGATCAGTTCGATGTTTGAGAAAGTTTGGAAGTTTCATCGTAGCGACTTTCAATGTTGGCATTATAGAGAAGCGATCGGTTTGGCAACACTTTTTCCGATAAATCCTAGCCACAATCAGCTTTGCTCGCTAAGTCACCCTGTTCAAGAAAGTAAATGTCGCACTATATTTACCGCTCGTTCGCTGTTTCGCGATGAATGGGATGGAATTTGCTCATGAAATACTCGCTGATTTTATTCGTATTACTGTTCGCTACTTGGTGTATTTGGTCAGGCCATTTTGACAATATTTTCCTGCTAACGCTCGGTTTGCTTTCGAGTTTGTTTTGCGTGTGGTTGTCGTTGCGAATGAAAATCGTCGACGAAGAAGGGACTCCGTTAACATTGGGCATTTTGCCGCTGGCAAGATACATCCCCTATCTTGCTGGTGAAGTCATCAAATCGAACTTGACGGTCGCCAAGATCATTTTGTCTAGAGACATGCCTTTGCGACGCTGCGTCGTGACAACCAAGATGGGGCCGCAAACGGAATTGGGAAAAGTGATTTTGGCAAATTCGATCACTTTGACGCCCGGCACCGTTTCGATCTATTTGGACGATGACAACGTCTCGATCCATGCGCTTTCGCAAGCGGAGGCCGACGAGGATATTGCAAGCGAAATGGACCGAAAGGTTTGCCAATTGGAGGGCCGAGATGAACAACATTGATTGGATGTTCGCGGTGACGGCGATAGGTGTTTTGATAACGATGTCGTTGGCATTGACTCGCGCGATTTGTGGGCCGACGGTTTTCGACCGCGTTTTGGCCCTTAACACGTTCGGCACCAAGACCGTACTGTTTATCTGCGTCGTTGACTTCATGACGACTCGCGATGATTTCTTAGATCTAGCACTACTCTACAGTTTGATGAACTTTATTGGCATGGTGGCGCTACTGCGGTTTACCCGCTACGAGTCATTAACGGATGAGGAGCCGGTGTCATGAGCGTTTGGGATCTATTCAGTTGGGTGTTGTTGATTTCCGGTTCGATCTTTTCGATGATCGGCGGGTTCGGGATTGTGCGACTTCCTGAGTTTTATTCGCGAATGCACGGCGCAGGAATTACCGACACGATGGGGGCGGGACTCATCGTGGCGGGGTTGATGTGCCAATCGGGGCTGAGTCTAACCACGCTGAAACTCGTCGCCATTTTGTTCTTCCTACTCATCACCAGCCCCAGTTCATGCCATGCACTGGCGCGATCTGCGATGGAACACAGTTTCATGCCTGGCGTCGACCTGTATCCAAGTCGACGCACGGAATCGAAACTGCCGGTTAGGGAAGAGAAAGGAACCGAGTCAGCATGAGTTTCTTGATCGACTTTTCCATTCTGGCATTTTTAGTCATCACGGCTGTCACCATCGCTCGGCTACGAGACTTGTGGGCGGCGATCATGTTCACGGGCATCTACAGCTTTTTATGTGCAAGTTGGATGCTGATTCTCGATGCACCGGACGTGGCGTTTACCGAAGCGGCGGTCGGAGCGGGGATCTCTACCGTTTTGATGCTTGGCACCTTAAAACTGACCGGCAATCGTGTACCGCAATGCAAACGAGTCCGAATCATGCCGCTTGGCTTGGTGATCACAACTGGACTCATCCTGGGCTACGGCACACTCGACATGCCGCACTTTGCCGATCCCCAAGCACCGATTCACCTGTATCCGTCGCCGTCGTTTGTCGAGCGGGCGTTGCATGACATGCACGGGCTACCGAATATCGTGACGTCCATTTTGGCTAGCTATCGTGGTTACGATACGCTCGGAGAAACGACGGTCGTGCTGACCGCTGGTATTGCGGTGATGCTTATTTTGCGTCGAGACAAAACTTCATCGGGCGATTCCGTTGGCAAAGATTCCGCCGGGAAAGGAGCGACGAAATGAAGACGTTTCCAATCATCCGAATCATTACTAAAATTCTGATTCCCTACATCTTATTGTTCGCTTTCTACGTCCAATTTCATGGCGACTATGGACCGGGGGGCGGTTTTCAAGCGGGTGTGATCTTGGCTTCAGCACTCATTTTATATGGATTGGTGTTCGGCTTGCATGCAGTCCAGCGAGTCGCTCCGCCGCGAACGATTGAAAAAATGATGGCTCTAGGCGTCATTCTTTACGCTGGCACCGGTTTTTTGACGATGTTTCTTGGCGGCCATTTTCTCGACTACGAAATGCTCGAGCACGATTGGTTGGCCGATTACGGTGTTCCCGCCGGTCAGCACCTCGGTATCTTTTTGGTGGAGTGCGGTGTCGGTATCACCGTGACCGCCGTGATGACAATGATCTTCTATCTGTTCGCTGGCAGGAGACGAGTCGCATGAATATGGAACAAATTTTCGGGCTTTATAATTATTGGATCGTCATTTGTTTGATGATGACCGGTTTCTATATCGTGATCGCCAGCCCAAATATGGTGAAAGTCGTATTGGGGTTAAACATCTTTCAAACATCGGTGATTTTGATGTACGTGACGATGGGAAAAGTCGAGGGAGGTACCGCACCGATCGTCCCGCCGAGTATCGCCAATGGACATGCTGCCGAGGCGGCGATTGGACATGCTGCCGAAGCGGGACACTCCATCGTCGCCCACGCCGCCGAAACGCCACTTGCCGACGTTCACGCGGCAGCCGAAGCAATCGTCTACTCTCATCCCCTACCGAGCGTTTTGATGCTTACCGCAATCGTCGTTGGTATCGCGACCACCTCCTTAGCGCTCGCGTTAATTGTTCGCATTCGTGAAGACTACGGGACGATCGACGAAAACGAAGTTCTAGAGATGGATCTTCAATCGTGATCGATTTTAATCTGCCGATACTCTTAATCGTCATCCCCATGATGGCCGCACCGCTGTGCGTGCTGATCGGTCATCGACGGGTTGCATACGTTTTCTGCTTGTTAACGACCTATGCGGTGTTTGCGATTTCGGTGGCCTTGATGATGAAGGTTTCCGCCGAGGGAACGATTCGATACAACATCGGCAACTGGGAACCGCCGTATGGAATCGAGTACGTTGCTGACAGCTTAAGTAGCTTTGTGGTGATGTTCGTCTCAGCTCTCGGAGCGATCGTATTGACCTATGCACCGGCCAGTATCGCCAAGGAGATTCCTGAATCGAAACACTCTTTGTTCTTTGCGACCTATTTACTTTGCCTGACGGGGTTGCTGGGGATCTGCATCACCGGAGACTTGTTTAATCTGTTTGTCTTCTTGGAAATCTCCTCCTTGTCCTCTTATGCACTGATTAGTTTGGGACGCAGCCGACGTGCTCCGCTGGCAGCCTTTCACTACTTGATTCTAGGCAGTGTGGGAGCAACGTTCATCTTAATTGGTATCGGGTTGGTTTACCAAATGACCGGTACGCTCAACATGGCGGGCATTGCCGGTCGATTGCCGCTCGAGCATGGACCACGAACGGTTTTGGTCGCGTTCGCTTTTATGACAATTGGTTTGTTTATCAAAGTTGCTGTCTTTCCCCTACATTCGTGGTTGCCCAATGCCTACACGTATGCCCCGTCGGTCGTTACCTGTTTTATCGCAGCGACGGCGACCAAGGTGTCGGTTTACGCCCTACTGAGAATTGTGTTCAGCATTTTCACGATGCAGTTCGCCTTTGAACAGTTGCCGCTGCGAACAGCATTAATGGTATTGGCATTGGTCGGGATCTTTGCAGCATCGACGGCTGCGGTATTCCAAGACAACGTCAAACGCTTGTTGGCTTATTCAAGTATCGCACAAATTGGCTACATTTTGCTGGGAATTAGCATGGCCAACCAAGCGGGTTTGACCGCCGGGATTTCGCACATGTTTAACCACGCGATCATCAAAGGTGGCTTGTTTATGGTGGTCGGTTGTTTCGCTCTCCAGCTCGGCTCGGTTCAACTTTCTGATTGGCGAGGTGCAGGGCGGACAATGCCATGGACGTCGGTAGCTTGGGCGATTGGAGGACTCGGATTGATCGGGGTTCCCCTCACTGCTGGCTTTGTCAGCAAATGGCTGCTCCTAACGTCCGCGTTTCAAACTCACCATGTTATCGTTGCGGTTTTAATGCTTCTCAGTTCGTTGTTGGCGGTCGTGTATGTATGGCGAGTCGTCGAAACTCTGTTCTTTAGTGAGCCAACCGAAAAAACGGCGGCTGCAAAAGAGGCTCCGCTCACAATGCTTGTGCCAACCTACATCATGATGGGGTCGATTTTGTTGTTCGGTTTCTGGACGACCTATTCGGCTGACTTGGCTGCGGCTGCAGCCTCATCGTTAATGGGAGTCGCACCATGATGACCCCCGAGAATTTGATCGTCGCAGCTCTCGTCTTGCCGGCCGTCGCGCTCTTACTACTCAATGCGTTTGGTGAATGGCCGAATGTTCGTGAAGCGTGCATGTTGGCCGTTTCTTGCATCCTGTTTTTGGTCACTTGTGGATTGGCGAGTCATGTCTTCGCGGGCGAGCGACCGATGTGGTCCGTTGGCGAAATGGTCCCAGGCTTCGAAATTGCATTCAAAGTCGAACCTTTGGGAATGCTATTCGCCCTCGTCGCGTCTGGCCTTTGGATTTTGACAAGTGTGTATGCGATCGGCTACATGCGTGGTCATCACGAACAGCATCAAACCCGTTTCTATTCCTGTTTTGCGATTGCGATCTTCGCAGCGATGGCGGCGGCGTTTTCCGGAAATTTGTTTACATTGTTCGTCGCGTATGAATTGATGACGGTGTCGACCTACCCACTCGTTACCCATCATGGCTCCAAGGCAGCATGCGATGGGGGGCGAGTTTACTTAGGGATCCTGCTGTCGACATCGATCGCGTTTTTTATGTTGGCGATTGCCTGGACCTGGTTCCTGGCCGGTACACTCGACTTCACACCAGGCGGGGTTTTGAACTTTGCCTATGCCGATGGTAAACTCAACGATCTACAGCTTGGCGTTTTGCTGGGGCTGTTCGCCTTTGGAATTGGCAAGGCCGCACTGATGCCATTTCACCGTTGGTTGCCCGCTGCGATGGTCGCTCCGACACCCGTCAGTGCACTGTTGCACGCGGTCGCGGTTGTGAAAGTAGGTGTTTTCTCGGTGCTGAAAGTGGTTGTGTACATTTTCGGCATCGATCTATTGCAACTCAGTGGCGTGAGTATTTGGCTAGCGTATGTTGCCGGTGCGACGATACTCATTGCTTCACTCGTTGCGATGACCAAAGACAATTTGAAAGCTCGCTTGGCTTACTCTACCATTAGCCAGTTAGCGTACATCACGCTTGGAGCGGCATTGGCGACACCGAACAGCGTGATCGGCGGTGGAATGCACATTGCGATGCACGCGGTCGGCAAAATCACACTCTTCTTTTGTGCGGGTGCGATCTACGTCGCTGCCCACAAAACGAACGTCAGTGAACTGCGTGGCCTGGGGCGCAAGATGCCGTTCACGTTTGTCGCTTTCTTGGTTGCCGCGATCAGCATTGTCGGATTACCACCCGGCGGTGGTGCTTGGAGCAAATGGTTCTTGGCGATTGGAACGGCCGAAGCACACCTCTATCTGTTGCTAGCCGCTTTGATGATTAGTTCGCTATTGAACATCGCCTATTTGATCCCGATCCCGATCCGTGCGTTCATGGCTCCATTGGATACCGATTTACATGGCGAACATTCACATGGCGAACAAAACCACGAGCACGGTACCGGAAACGGCGGAATTCAAGAAGCACCTTGGATGTGCGTCGTCCCCCTTTGTATTACCGCCGTACTGAGCGTCATCTTGTTCTTTACCGCCGAATGGATCTACGAAGTTTTGTTGCCGATCACAACAAAGTAAGCTCGTTCTCAATACTTTACAGTTAATCCTTATGAATGACTCTCCCCCAAACAGCGGTGAAGCGGTTCAAACCAATGGACACGACGATCCGAGTTGGTTTGAAAAACCGGGCAACATCAACAAGATGATTGTCTCGTTGGTGGTCGTATGTGTTTTGTTAGTCCTCGCCGATTTCTTTTACACGAATCCTCATCCTCATTTCCCGGCTTGGGAGAACGTGATCGGTTTCCAAGCTTGGTTTGGATTTATTGCCTTTGTCGTCGTCGTCTTTCTAGGTCGCCTGTTGAGGATCTTTGTTTCGAGACCCGAGGACTATTATGATCGATAACATTCCGCCCGGTTTGATCATGATCCTCGGTGCGTTAATATTGCCATTCTTGGCACAGCGCACCCAAGCAATCGCGGTACTCGTATTGTCGCTGCTAAGTTTGTTCTTGTTTTGCTTGACCGGTGAAACGAGTTTTGGGCAAATGGAGTTATTTGGCGCTACGCTCGAAGTGGTCCGCATCGACGCGACAAGCCGAATTTTCGGCATCGTGTTTCACATCGCAGCGATCGTATCGGCGATCTATGCACTGCATGTTCGCGATACGCGGCAACACGTTTCGGGAATCGTTTATGCCGGTGCCGCCATTGGTGCCTGTTGCGCTGGTGACCTGCTGACATTGTTTGTTTACTGGGAATTGACGGCTCTTTCAAGCGTCTTTTTGATTTGGGCCAGTGACAATGAACGGTCCTATCGTGCGGGCATGCGATACCTGATCATCCAAGTTACCTCGGGGGTGCTATTACTCTCTGGTGCAATCTTGCGTTTCGTCGAGACGGGATCGCTTGAGTTTACAAAGATGGCGGTCCAAGGAGAGCCGCTGAGTGCATCGGCATGGTTGATCTTATTCGCTTTTGGGATCAAGTGTGCGTTTCCGCTGTTGCACAATTGGTTACAGGATTCCTATCCCAAGGCGACCGTGACCGGTTCGGTATTTTTAAGTGCGTTCACGACCAAGTTGGCGGTCTACTCATTGATCCGAGGCTTCGCCGGTTTCGAGCCTCTGATTTGGGTGGGCTGCATGATGACGTTGTTCCCCATCGTCTTTGCAGTGATCGAGAACGATTTGCGCCGAGTGCTGGCTTACAGCTTGAATAATCAACTTGGGTTCATGGTCGTCGGGATTGGAATTGGTAGCGAGTTGGCAATCAACGGAACGATCGCCCATGCGTTTTGTCACATCATTTACAAGTCGTTGTTGTTCATGTCGATGGGAGCGGTCTTGTACCGAGTTGGAACGGTCAAGGCGACCGAACTCGGCGGGCTACACAAATCGATGCCGTGGACGACCACCTTTTGCATCATCGGCGCCGCTGCGATTTCGGGTTTTCCGTTGCTCAGTGGTTTTATTAGCAAGTCAATGATTATCAGTGCAGCAGCCGAAGAGCACCAGTTCATCACCTGGTTCATCTTGCTGATCGCGTCAGCAGGCGTGATGGAGCACTCTGGCATCAAGATTCCGTTCTTCGCATTTTTCGCGCACGACTCGGGCAAGCGAGTCAAAGAAGCACCGACCAACATGTTGGTTGCGATGGGGATCGCCTCGTTTTTCTGCATCGGGCTTGGGATCGCTTATCCGCTACTGTATCGTCTATTGCCCAACGACGTCGATTACCATCCCTACACCGTCACTCACGTCGTGACCCAGTTGCAATTGTTATTGTTCGCAGCGTTAGCATTCGTGTTTTTGATGAAGACGGGACTCTATCCATCGGAACAGCGGGCGACCAATTTGGATACCGATTGGATCTATCGCCGGGCTTTACCGAAGGCGGTTGTTCTGTGCCGAGCGGTCATCGGAACGATCGATCGTTTCTTGCGTCAGGGAGTGATGGCGATGCTCCGTCAAATCACCTCTTGTGCAAGGACAGGTTTCAATGAGCAAGGATTGCTGGGCCGTACTTGGTCAACCGGCACCATGACGTTCTGGTCGACTCTTCTATTAGCCGTTTGCTTGGTCTTGTACTACTTACGATCTTAGCTTGTAGGGAGCCCAAACAAGTAGGCTGGGTCGACCTGTTTCTCATCGACTGATTCAAGCCCTAACCATTGTTGGTAGGCCACTCTTTCTGGCCATCCACGTACGGCTTCAATAACGCCTCGGCACGTTTGATGCTGCGTCTATCCTCTGTTTCGTAATTCCATAAATCGACGCCAACCTTTTCTCCAAGCGACGCCAAACGCTTCCACGCAGACAAATTCATCTTGCGATAGGACAAGCTTTTGGTACGGGCTAACTCATGCGGTTGGCGTCCATCCGGTTCGATTTGGCCAGCGATTCTGGCTTTACTAGTCGTATCGAGATGCTTTCGAGCATCATGGTTTCGGCCTAGAAATAGCATCATTCGAAATCCTCGATTTTGAAACAAACGGTTCGGTCTAATTATCTTCGGTTTGATTATAATCGAGCAAAGTGGTCGACCTCCCTCCCCACAACCATCCCCCGCCAAATAGAAATAACATGCTCGAAACATCACACCGAAATCGATCTCGCTACCACATCCATCGTTTTTCCTGGAAAGTTGTCTGCCACTCGCTACTCATTTGCACCTTTTGCGGCATTACAACAAGTCTTTCGCCAAGGGTTTTGGCGAAAGAAATTGAAAGCGAAGCAGCTCGAGAAGGCAATGTCGTTGATTATGAATCGTTCGGGGCAATTGGTGATGGCGTCGCCGACGATTTGCCAGCGATTTGTAGAGCTCATGCCTTTGCAAATGAGTATGGTTTGAGCGTCAAGTCAAATCCAAATGCAACCTATCATCTTGGCCGCAAAGCGATGACGGCAATCATTGCCACAGACACCGATTGGAACACTTCGAAGTTCATCGTTGACGATACATCCGTAGACAACCACAAGACGTCACTTTTTGAGGTGCGATCGTTGTTAGACAGTGTGACGTTGAAGATCTCGAGTTTAAAACGGGACCAGAAGCAATTGGACTTGCACCCCGAACGTGATTTTTTTGTTTCGGTGACCAATGACAAGATCAAACGCTATCGGCGGCGAGGGATGAACCAAAATTCGGGCACCTCCCAGAGCGATTGCTTCATTTTGTATCGTGACGGAACCATCGAAGGTGACATCGATTGGGATTATGACCATGTGACTCAAGTCGATGCTCGACCAATGGACGCAGACCGACTCGTCGTTAACGGAGGCGTTTTTACGACGACTGCGAATTGCATGAAGCAAGAGGTTGGCTACAACTATTGGTCCAGAAACATCAAGATTTTGCGATCCAACACCGAGGTGGTCGGATTGACGCATCACATTGTTGGTGAAACCGAAGTTGGACATCCTTACGCTGGTTTTATTTCGGTAAGCCATTGCGCTAACGTGACTCTGCGTGATTGTTTCGCGACGGGACATAAGACGTACCAAACGATTGGCGCAGCCAACAAGCCAGTTCGGATGGGGTCTTATGATTATAACGTCAACAGCGTTGTCAATTTTCGTATGATCGGCTGCACGATGGACGACATTCTCGACCGTTCATTGTGGGGCGTCATCGGGACCAATCATTGCAAAAACATACTGCTGGAGGACTGCGTCTTATCACGAATGGATACTCACATGGGTGTCTCGGGATCTTACACCATTCGCCGCTGCACACTCGGACATGCTGGACTCAATGCGATCGGACGCGGACGGTTGACCGTCGAAGATTCTACCCTGCATGGAAACTCTCTGATTAGTCTTCGACGGGACTATGGAAGTACTTGGGAAGGCGACGTTATTATCCGTCGTTGTCACTGGATTCCGGCCGGCGGGAAACAAACTTGGCCAACGCTGTTGCAAATTGACAACGATTCGACACATGACTTTGGCTATCGATGTTTCATGCCAGCAACGATTACGATTGATGGGCTGTTCGTGGACGATTCGAATGTTCCGTCAAACTATCAAGGCATGTACTTGCTTGGGGATCCTGATCGAGGAAGGGAAACTCCAGATTCGAAGCGTCCCTTTCCTTACACGTTGACCAAGGAAATTGAGATTCGAGACTTGAACACAGCTAGCGGTAAAGAGCCCATCGTTTCAGCCAACAAACGGCTCAACGCAAACGTGACTGTTGTACAACATTAGACACCCCATGGTGAGCAGTTTCCCGTGATGATAATCCGATTACTAGTGCCTTCATTCGCATTGATCGTCCTGCTGGCAACACAGCTGTCCAATCGAGCGATGAGCGAAGATCATCGCCCCTTCGATTTGTGCTGCGAATGGGCGACGCGACCTTTGAACGTGGATCGAAAGATGCCGCGGCTTTCATGGAAAGTCCCCATCGAACGACAATCGGCTTTTCAAATCCAAGTGGCGTCGACATCGGAAGCATTGCTCATCGCGTCACCGGACCTGTGGGATAGTCAAAAAGTCGTACGCACCGATTCGGTGTCGATTCCTTACCAAGGGCAGCCTCTTGATTCGCGGCAAACCTGTTATTGGCGCGTTCGAGTTTGGGAAGCTGAAAAAGGAATTGCGGGACCGTGGAGTGTTCCAGCGGTTTGGGAAATGGGATTACTCAAACCAGACGATTGGCAAGCAAAATGGATCAAGGGTGATAATCAGCCAGTCGTCGACGATTCCGCTCTGCTACGGCATTGGTACGAGCTTGCTGGGCACACGTTCGATCAAGAGGGACAAGCGATGAACGAAGGTGCTGAGCGATTGCGAAAGATCGTTCCGGCTACATGGTTCCGCAAGTCGTTCCATATCGAAAAACCAATTGCCAAAGCTCGGTTGTACAGTACGGCTGCCGGGTACGCCGAATTGTTTCTCGATGGCAAACCGCTCAGTCGCCGGATTATGAATCCAGCACAAACGGACTTCGACCAGCGGATTCTCTACGATGTCGACGCCATCGAGTCGCGATTACCAGTGGGCGACCATATCTTGACCGCTCATCTAGGACAAGGATTCTATGGCCAGAACGCCGGATTCGGTACCAAGTTTGACTATGGCGATCCGCAGCTATTGATCCAACTTGAAATTACCTATCTCGATGGTTCGAAGCAAGTCATTGCCACGGACCAATCGTGGTTATCGCATCCATCACCGGTCATCAAGAATAACGTATATGCGGGCGAGGTTTACGACGGTCGTGTGGCTGTAAACAATGGCTCGAAACCTCTTCCCGGTGCATCGCAAGGAGATTGGACACCCGTGGTCGTGCTACCCAAAAGTCCTACGAAAGAGCTGCAGGCACAACGATTGCCACCGGTGGAGATGGTTCGCGATGTCCGCCCGGTACAAATCTTTGAGCCACAAAAGGATGTTTGGGTTTACGATTTTGGCCAGAATTTTACCGGGGTGCCAACACTCAACCTAACCGACCTATCGTTGGAACCGGGTCGTGCGATATTCCTTCGCTATTCAGAATGGGCCGACGACGAGGGACGCATCGACCAATCAAGCGACGGATCCTTTGCGACAGGCGTCCATCAAGTCGATTGCTATATCGCAGGAAACCGTTCCGTTACCCAATACACTCCATCGTTTACTTGGCATGGTTTTCGATATGTCGAAGTCAGCGGACTCAAACAGAAGCCAAGTCTTGACATGATGACGGGGCATCTGGTTCGTAGCGGCGTCGAGCGACGTGGGACGTTCGTATCATCCGACGAGCATCTCAATCGCGTTCATGCAACAGCGATGTGGACCTACGAATCGAACTTGGTCAGCATTCCATCCGATTGCCCGATACGCGAGCGATGCGGATGGACGGGCGACGCACACGCAACCCTGACTTCGTCCAACTACAACTTCGATATGGGCTCGTTCTGGGAAAAGTATCTGCTTGATTTTGCGACCAGTCCCCATCTTAGCCCCGCCATCGTTCCCGGTCGTCGCGGTGGAAACAGCAGTCCCGATTGGGCAGTCGCACAAGTTCTGATCGCTTGGGAACATTTCCTCCATGATGGCGATACGCAAACCGTCAGAGAACATTATCCACGCTTGAAAATATTTATGAATTATTTTCATTCGCTGGTAAACCAACACGGAGTGATTACTCAGGGATACGGAGATTGGTGTGATCCCGTTCGAGTACCGGGGATGGAGCGTGTCGGTGGCCGCGGGGTTCCACAGCAAACGCCGCCTGCGATCACGACAACAGGCTTGTTTGTCTATGCTTCCGATTTGATGATCCAGATTGCCAAACTGAACGAAGATCACTCGGCGGCATCGAAATACGAAAATTGGCGTGATGCGGCATCCGCTGCTTTCCACGCACAGTTCTTTCAGCCGGAAACCAGCAGCTACGGCAGCCAAACCGCTGACGCAATGGCTTTGTCGTTTAAGATCGTTCCCGAGCGGCTGCGAGCTGCCGTTGCAGAATCTCTCAATCGCGACGTCTTGGAAAACTGGAACGGACACGCTTCGGTCGGTGCCCTTGGACATCGATGGTTGTATCCGATGCTTGGCAATTCGGGACACGCTGATACAGCCCTGGGAACGTTTTTCGCAAAAGGGCATCCCGGGTTTTATTATCTGTTCGATGATCTCAAGGGCACAACTTTATGGGAACGTAAGGGTGCTTTTGATCCCGCGACGATGAAAGCACCGGTGCGTTCGTTGAGTCATCCTTTTCAAGGCGGCTACGATTCCTGGTTTTATGAAGGCTTAGCCGGCATCCGCCCCGATGCGGATCATCCAGGCTACAAGCACTTCTTTTTACAGCCGTGCTTTCCGCGGTCACTCGATTGGATCAAGGTTGACTTCGAGTCGCCCTATGGGCTGCTTCAAAGTCACTGGCAGCGTAACGAAAAAGCAGTCGCGTGGAACGTTACCGTGCCGATGAACACGACCGCGACAATCCGTTTGCCTGGAACCCCACTGGATGGCCGAGAACTGGAACCGGGCACGCACGAGTTAGAAGTTCAGGTTGGTAGCGGAAGTCGTCAAGACGTTCGATAGGTTGTGGACCGAATCAATTTCGTTCGACCTCACCATCCTCCGATGCAATCCGAATATCATCCACGACATGCTCGTAGGTCTGCTTCCAATTGACATATCCAACGCGGTTTGTCCATAGCGGGTTTCGATGATGCTTGCTTGCCAAATCGATGTAAGCTCCAAAATGCTCAGCGGCCTCCGTCAGATGAGCGATCGAGCGTTGCTGGGCCTCTCGGTCTTTTGACGCTCGAAACAATGCCAACCCGGTTGCTCCACGGATCTTGTCAGCATAGTAGGATCCCAAGTGGCAGATGATTTGAATGTCGGTCAATGTGCGAGAGAGTTCTTCGTTTTCGTTTTTGCGAGGAATCGTTTTGAGTTTTTCCTGAGCGTCGCTAACGAACTTATCGAGCTGATCGGCGACCTGCATCGGCGTTCTCAATCGAGTCGAGTCGTTTTGGGTCGAGACAAAATCAGGAATCGATTGATTTCCGCTACTTGGATGCGGTGGCAAATTGATAAAGCGATTGACGTCGTGAAATCCGGTGTCGTTTTGAGCGTACGATTTCTGGCTTTGGCATGCTTCGATGTACCACTGGAAGTCAAGCGGTCCCCAATGGAAACCGGTCGTGGTCGGATAGATCATCGATGCATCTTGCCATGCTTCGAGCAAGTTTGAGGCATCTGGCAAAGCGAGTTCAAATCGATCAGCAACCAGATGAACCAACCGCTCGTTGCTAAAATCAGGGTCATATCCAAGCCGCCCCCACAACAACCAATGCATCCAATGCTTTTGGATCTCCAATTGTCGCGGTTTTTCTGGATCGGTCGCGTCATCTGCCAATTGCAAGAATTCGCGTCCCCACACCCACTGATCGCTGCCGTAGTAGTAGCCACGCGAAACCTCATAGGGAATGTTTTTAATAAACTCACGAACGAACTGGGGCGCTGCCCAGCGGAAGTAATAAATATCATCGTTACGAAGCGTCCAAATCGTCTTCCGATCGCCGAGATCTTTCACAAACGCATGATGCATGTACTGTTTCGTAGCGCTATAAACATGTGCCTTGGCATACTTAAAGCTAAAGATAAACTCGACATTGGGTTGTTCAATCACCGGTTCAAACGTCCGAGAAATGTCATCCGCTTTGGCCATGTGCTGACGATGGATGAACGTGATTTTGCGACTCGGATCAAGCTTGGCTGCATCGAGCACACCTTGTCCATAGGTTGCCATTGCCCAATCCTCCTTTGCCTGGAAATCCATCCCCCGCATATTTTCACCCGTGGTTAGCCCGATTCCCGCCAAGTCGGGATACGTTAAAAACATTTGTTTGACGCTTTGCCGAAAGTAGTCCTTCGTGGTTTCATTATTGGGATCTTCATCGATACCGTATTGATTGTTCGTTCCGTAGGTGAAGACGTTCCATGTCACGAAATAGAAATCGACGTTTCTCGATTTGCCGTATGCCATCACTCGCTTCCAAAACTCGATTTTTTCATCGATCGACATCGTGTTGATGACTTCCACGTCTTGCAAGATTTCCTCAGTTACAAAGCCGCGGCCTTGAAGCGAATAGGTCTCTTTCCATGGCCCCTTCGATCTCCATACTTCATCCAAAGCCACCTTGGGATACTCGGGCACTTTCACCATGGACGGAAACGGGTGCAAACTCCACAGCGAGACAAAGTTGTATCGGTAGTGCGCGAGCGTATCGATATACTCTTTCCAAAATTGAAAGTCCCAGACCTCGGGAATGCTCTTTTGGGCTGAATCGCATAGATCAGAATAGCTCGGCGTGCGAACATCGAGCGGGATGTTGAACTTTGTTCCACGCATGGCCATGTAAGGATTGTGTACACCATCGACAATCGCCTCAGGACCCATCGTGCGAATGATTTCAGCAACTTCCAATCCACCGTAGAGCAAGCCAGCAGAATCGTCTGCAATGATGTTCACTTCTTGGACATCGGAATCGGAATTGGTTTGAATGCGAAATCCTTCGGGCTTAATCGCTTTGTCACTTGAGTCGATGGTAAAGCGAACTCGTAATTCGGTGTCGGAACTCGCTCCCTCAGACAAGGCGACCCGAATGGCGTTCTCGGCAAATTCAGTTTGACTTAACTGATCCCCATAAACGGGCGGCTTCCAGTCCTTTGGTAATCGACCTTGGGGGCGGACGCCGGTAGCGTCGGCGGGAATCGGACATTCGTCCGCCTGTAGTAGTGGGATGTCATCGGGAAGAGGTTTGAGCAGAAAATCGCGATACTGGATCTTCATCTTTGGACCGACATGCACTTGAACAGCGAGTACTCCCTCAAGCGATCGATTCTTCTCGTCCAAGTCGATTAGATCCGCTGTCTTATGTCCGTCAATCCAATGCTGATGATGGTTGCCACGGACGAGCACTCGATAGTCGTGCCAAGTGTCGGCGGCGAAATTCTTCACAGGCATTTTCTCGACAATCCACGATTGACCCGCTGGATCGACGATCACTTTTTCGCCAGTATGGGCAAGGATTCTTCGCCCTCTTTCTTCGTACAACATCCCGTTGTATTTCGAAGTATTGGCAACCACATCACATTGGTATCCCGTGACGATGTCGGGTCCTAGATCAGGCCGAGCCGTACCTCGGTATTGAATCCCACTGTTGCCACCTGCACTGACTTTGACTTTCACTCGCAAATCAAAATTGCGAACTTTTTCTGGCGTCCATGTGATGAAACGATTCATCTTGAGTGAACCATCGGTCACGCCAGTTAACGAACCATCCTCGACCGACCAATACTGAGGGTCTCCTTCCCAATTGTCCAAATTGCTGCCGTTAAAGATTCTCTGGTACCCATCGAGGTCTTGCTGATCCGCGTCTTCAGCGAAAGTTGGATGAGACAATGAGAACACCGAAGCAATAAGCACCAGCGTGATCAGATTCAATGGATAGAAACACTTCATGATTGTTCAGTCGTTGACGGGTGAAAGAGAAAAAACTCGATAGCCCATTCTACCCCAAGCAGACTTCGCCGCAATGTCGCTCAGCTCTCCGAGTTGATGGCGTTCACCGGTTGGCACGGTCCGGCTTTCGATCCAATGTCGCGTAACGCTATCCGCTCGGAGAGTAGAGCGACAATCAAATCAAGCAGCGATAACGGGTGTAGAAACGCGCGGCCCGTTGGGCACGCGGTTTAACTATATCAGGATCTCTCGAACAATTCGACTTGGTTCCACACCTACTAGCTTTTGGTCAAGTCCCTGAAACGGATAGGTGAAACGATGGGGGTCAATTCCCATCAAATGGAGAATCGTCGCGTTGAGATCGCGAATGTGAACAGGATCTTTGACGATGTTGTAGCTGAACTCGTCGGTTTCACCGTGAACGACGCCACCGCGCACACCGCCACCCGCCATCCATACGGTAAAACACTTGGGGTGATGGTCGCGTCCATAATTGTCAGCCGTCAACTTGCCTTGACAATAAATCGTACGCCCAAATTCGCCTCCCCAAACCACCAAGGTGTCATCAAGTAATCCGCGTTGACGAAGGTCGGTAAGTAAACCCGATGAAGCTTGGTCGACATCACGGCACTGATTCGGTAGATCCTTGGGCAGTTTAGTATGCTGATCCCAACCCCGATGAAATATCTGGCTAAATCGCACACCACGTTCTGCCATCCGGCGAGCCATCAAGCAACAATTTGCAAACGTGCCTGGCGTCCGCACGTCGGGACCGTAAAGATCGAGAACATGCTGTGGTTCATCGCTTAGGTTGGTCAAATCAGGGACGCTCGTTTGCATCCGAAACGCCATTTCATATTGAGCGATTCGTGCATTGGTTTCAGGATCTCCCATTCGCTCTGCGGTTGATTGGTTGATTGCCGAAAGCGAATCGAGCATCCTCCGCCGAACCACCGGATCGATCCCAGGATGGTTGGACAAGTAGAGTACGGGGTCGCCGCTGCTGCGAAGCGCGACCCCTTGATGCTTGCTCGGCAAGAAACCGCTGCCCCACAACCGGTTGTAGAGAGCTTGGGCTTCTTTGCGGCCTGTCCACGAAGCCGTCATGACGACAAAACCAGGCAAATTCTCGTTCACACTGCCGAGCCCATAGTTTAACCATGCTCCCAAACTGGCTTTGCCTGGCAATTGATTTCCGGTGCAAATAGAAGTAATGGCCGGATCATGGTTGATCGCGTCGGTATACATTGATTTGATTAACGCGATATCATCCACTTTCTCAGCCATATGCGGAATCAATTCACTCGCCATCGTTCCGTTTGCCCCGTGAGGCGAGAACTTATAGATACTTGGTGCGATTGGAAACCGATCTTGGCCGCTGCTCATCGTTGTCAAACGTTGCCCCATACGAATCGACTCGGGCAGATCTTTATCAAACCAGTCGGTCATCGTCGGCTTGTGATCCCACATGTCCATTTGGCTCGGAGCACCCGCCATGAACAAATAGATCGCCCGTTTCGCTTTGGCGGGATGATGGGGCAAACTCGGCAAATTACCCGTGGAATCGATTTCGGAATCCCCCGCAGAACAGATCCCATGGGAAGCATCAAGCGACGCCAGCGCAACGGCACCAATGCCCGCGGACGTACGAGAAAAGAAAGCTCGCCTCGTCAACTGTTCGCGTGCGGTTTGCTCTGGCTCAACTAAATAGGACATCAATCTGTCTTCCCCGTTACGCGTCAAACTATTTGCACAAGACTTCATCGAGGTTTAGTAGGGTACTGGCGGCAACGACCCACGCAGCGAATTCTGGCGACGATTCACCGCCAAGCTGGCTCGCCAATTCATGGTGCTGTTCGTAATAAACCGTTAAATCGTCGATGAGAGATTCCATTTCCTGTCGTTCTTTCGCTGTCGGAGGACGCATGGTGATCGTTTCAAATGCCCAATCGATTCTTGTCGGTGTCGTCGAACCGTCTGCTTCGGACAACACTCGCTGCGCGAACGCTTTGGCCGCTTCCATGTACTGAGTTTCGTTCATCAGAACCAATGCTTGCAGCGGCGTATTGGTTCGTTCTCGCCTGGCGGTACATGCTTCACGACTAGGTGCATCGAACGCCGTCATTTGCGGAGGTGGACTGGTACGTTTCCAAAACATGTAAACGCTTCTACGGTAGATCTTGTCGTCGGAATCGGGGACGAAAACCGCTGTGTTGCTACTCGAATAACCGACCGCTTCCCAAAGCCCTGCCGGTTGAGGCGGCTTGACACTCGGGCCTCCGATTTTGTCGACAAGTCGTTCGGACACGGCTAACGCTTGGTCTCGCAGCATTTCACCATCGAGTCGATAACGAGGTCCACGAGCAAGCAGTCGATTGTTTGGGTCGATTTGCAATTGTTCATAACTAAATTCTGCCGATCGACGGTAGGCGTTACTCATGACAATCGATTTGATTAACCTTTTCACGTTCCAGCCGTTTTCGCGAAAATCAACTGACAACCAATCGAGCAATTCGGGGTGACTAGGTGTTGAGCCTTGACTACCAAAGTCCTCGCTCGTCTTGACAATGCCTGTCCCGAAGAGCTGCTGCCAATACCGGTTCACGGCAACCCGGCTAGTCAGCGGGTGAGTGGCCGAGACAAGCCACCTTGCCAAACCCAATCGATCATTGGAAGACCCTTTTTCCATAGCGGGTAAAAACGACGGCGTCTGCCGATCGACCGGTTCACCAACGGAATCGTACTGGCCTCGGTTCAAAATATAGGCTTGTCTCGGTTCCGCGAGTTCCTTCCATACCAAGGTCGTCGGCATATTTTCACGGATCGACTTGATCGCCTGAAGCAGCCCCTTCCTTAGGTTGACAAGAAAGGTCCAATCGAAATGTGTGCAATAGACGCTGCGGTAGTAGCGGCGGAGTATTGCAATTTGTTGGTCTGTCCGATCCGCCTTTGGAATGGATAACAGCGACAACAATGGATCAGGAAGTTCAATCTCAGGAGAACGGAAAGCGTAACTGAATCGATGCGGCCCTTGATGATGCACCAATTTAATGTATAGATCGTTGTCGCCCGCCTTGAGCGACAATTCAATGTTATCTGAAAAAGGCTGCACGGTTGCCGAATCCCCAGGGTCATCCGAGCCTTGACGTCGCCTTAGCTGATCGCCATTGAGATAGACGACGTACCCGCCGCTCGTCCCCAGCAACAGCGTAGCCGTTTGATTCGCTGGGGCCGTCATGCGGTTGTGCACGACGAGGACGCTCGGTTGATCCTTTACCGTTTCAAGCGATTGCATCTGCAACGACTGCAGGTCGTCTCGCTGAGTCCAAGTGAACGTGTCGCCCTCAAACTCGAAGTTCTGCTTTGGATTGAACGCGGATTGCTGTGAAGCAAATACTTGATCGTAGCTCAGCATGGGCGATGGTTGGGGGAAAGGCCCGATGATGTGAGCGGGGCCAACCGTGACGGTATCGCCAACCGTCTCGTCGCTTGTCGAATACTTTTCGAGCATCGATTGCTCCCATTCGGTTTGTCCGGAGTCAACGGGTTCGATCGGGCCATCCATCTCGCGTTCTAAATCGGCAAGCTGCCCCTGGGCATCCGCGATGTCCTCCGCCTGCTCGGCCGTCAGAGCGCGGATAAATGGAGCATGATCTTCAACGTTGTCATCCATCGCCCGCCCATCGAGGCTGTTAAAGTAGGCCGATAATGAATAGTAGTCACGAGTGGTCATCGGATCGTATTTGTGGTCATGACATGCACTACATCCGACCGTCAAGCCGAGGAAAACCGTTCCGAAGGCATCGGTTCGGTCGCTCACGTTTCTTGCAAAGACTTCCTCATAGATCGAACCGCCTTCATTCGTTGTCACGTTAAGCCGATTGAAACCACTGGCGATTTTCTGGTCGATCGTCGAATTGGGCAACAGATCGCCCGCAAGTTGCTCGGTGATAAATTGATCGAACGGCATGTTGTCATTCAACGCCTTGATTACCCAATCGCGGTAAAGCCACATTTCGCGATAATTGTCCAAATGCAAACCATGGGTGTCACCGTAACGCACGAGGTCCAACCAATAGCGGCCCACATGCTCGCCGAAGTGATGCGACTCTAGCAAAGAATCAACGAACCGCTCGTAAGCCGAATCGGCAGTGACCGGGTTTGCTCGGTCGTGCAAATAGTTTTCGATTTGACTACGGGACGGCGGAAGTCCAGTCAAATCGAAGCAAACGCGTCGGAGGATGGCTCGATCGTCTGCTGGTTCGTTCGCCGTCAATCCTGCACGCGCGATCTCTCGATCGATGTAGAAGTCGATCGCGGCGCTCGGACTCGCAGGCGGCGCCGTAAACGTCTCCTTTTTAGGGGCAATGAGCGACCAATGCGTTTGATATACGGCGCCTTCGGCGAGCCACTGTTTGAGCTTGGCAATTTCTCCTTGACTCAAAGGCTTGCCAAAATCAGCAGGCGGCATAACGAAGTCGGCTTCGTGACTCGTGATGCGAGCAACAAGTTCACTACCGTCAACGTTGCCGAGTGAAACGATATCCTCGGTCCCCACTGCCGTATCAAGTCGCAGCCCCGCTCTGCGAGCGGCCTCGTCCGGCCCATGGCAAGCGAAACAGCGATCCGATAGAAGCGGGCGAATGTCACTATTAAAGTCGACCGAATGGGCGATACAGGGAAACGCAAGGATCCCAACTGCGACCCACAAAATCAGAACGGAGACCGAGGGATTCCCAAGTATCGGTATACGGCCAAAACGACGTTCAAAAGGTGACATACGAAACGGCAAGGAAAGATGCGGGGAAGATGAAATCAAAGGGTGTGTGGGAGCGGTTCCCTTCCTTCACTCCGTTAAAAAAAGAGATGGTTTTCGGTCCCTATTATAATACCTCAACTCGCTGACGATGCAGCTAAAAGTTGAGGTTTTCAACTCCTAAATCTTTTGCAAATCGATACCAACCCGCATCTTCGTACCAACACAATCCCATTTTCTTTCGATATACTCATTGAAATCTCTTCATACACATTCAGCACCTCAACATCCACGAAGAACCATAATGAGCCAATACAGTCCTTACGCTCCAGCAGGTGAGATAGCGGCATTTGCCGACGAGTCGGCTCGAGCGACCTTTATCCGCCGCACCTACGCTCACCTCGGTGGAGCCGTGTTGGCGTTGATCGCGATCGAAGTCGCGTTATTCTCCATCGTGCCGGCCGCCACAATGAATCACTTGGTCGGTTTAATGCTAGGCGGGTACGGATGGTTAGTCGTGCTCGGAGCCTTTATGGCCGTCAGTTGGATGGCAAGAAGCTGGGCGAACAGCAACTCGTCGGTCGGCCTACAGTATGCGGGATTGGGGCTATACACCTTTG
>JGI12048J13642_10119383_pt1 | contig 22223 bp, 26 predicted proteins | sample ElkSlonscriptome_16_FD_13642 | JGI IMG/M metagenome (IMG submission 13642)
CGCTGTTCGCGCAACCCGATATCGACGCCGCGACGTGTCAGTCGCTATGGAAAGCGCTGCCGCGCAATTTGCGTGCGCAGCCCCGGCTGGTCGAAGCGCACGCCCGCGCCTTGCAGGCCAGCGGTGACCCAAAAGTCGAGGCCCTGCTCCGCAAAGCGCTCAAGCAGCAGTGGGATCATGGCCTGGTGCGCATGTATGGTGAGCTTGAGGGGACCAGGCCTGCCAAGCTACTTAAACATGCCGAAGCCTGGCTGCGTCACCATCCGGACGACCCGGCGTTGCTGCAGACGGCGGCGCGCTTGTGCGTGCGCGAGGAATTATGGGGCAAGGCGCGCAGCTATTATGAATCGGCGGTTGCGCTGCACCCCACTCCAGAATTATGGCATGAGCTTGGTCAGCTGATGCTGAGTATGGGCGAGCAGGAGGCAGCGTTCGAGGCTTTCCAGAACGGCCTGACTCAGGGCTACGGCGACCGGCAGGTGCTGCGGTTGCCGGGCGTGCACCTAGAAGCCGATGTTGGTCCGCCCGACGCGAGCCTGGCCGACAGCGACGACCCGGAAGCGCCTGCGTCGGCAAACGCGGGTTCCGCCCAGCCGGGATAGCCGGCTCAGGGGCGAGCGGCGCGCGAGTCCAGCCAGTCGAGCAGCGGTCCCCACTCCTGCTGGTCGGGCCACGCCAGGTAGTCGGGTAACTCAAGCACGCCGAGACCACGTGTGTACGCGCGGATGTAATTCTGTGCCTCACGCAGCGTGGCGACGTACGGCACCTTCTGCTCGCTCAGGAACGCATCGAGCTCATCGAAGATCAGCGTGTTCTCGCGAACCCGGTTAGCCACGACGGCAACTTTGGCTTTACGTGACTTCAGCGTCGGCGTCGCTTTCAATTCCGCGATGAATCTGGCAGCGGCCTGCATATCGATCATCGACGGCAGCACCGGTATCAGAATGGTCTCCGCATGATGCAGCAGCTGCGTCAGCTCCTTGCCATGCGAGCGCGCCGGCGCGTCGATGATAACCACGTCGCTGCTGCGAGGCAGGTGGCGCATGCCGTCGTCGAAACCCGCTACGCCGGTCACCTCCGGCCGGCTCTCGGGCCGGCGGTCGACCCAGTCGAGGCTCGAGCGCTGCGGATCGTAGTCGACCAGCGCTACTTTTTTGCCGCGCGAGGCATAGTAACTGGCCAGGTTGGTGGCAATCGTACTTTTGCCGCAACCGCCCTTGGGGTTGAGCACCATAATATGCCGCATGGACATTCTCTCCGCTTGAGTTATGAGGAGCCCGGGGGCTGCCATTTATCTGGTTATGGGTGGATCGTTACAGGTCAATCTTTGCAGTGACTGGTTATTAATGAATCGTTGTCTGTAAGTCGTTCTCTACAAATCACTCTATGATCGATCGCTATTGGCTGAGCGCGGTCGCTAAAGCGTTATTATCTTTCCCATTTTACTTAATATGAACATCTTCGCATTTAACAGAAAAATTTCAACGCGCCGCGGCCAGGCTGGCCGGCAACCCTATAATCGGGGCTCGGGCGGAGCCGGCCTGTGGGCGGGTTGATCGCGCCGCCGGATTCGGAGGCAGATATGCAGCTACAGTTCGCCAAAATGCATGGCCTTGGCAACGATTTTGTCGTGGCTCGCGGCGCCGCGGCCCCGGCACCGCAACAAGTCCGGGCACTGGCTGACCGCCATACCGGTATTGGTTTCGACCAGCTGCTGTGGCTCGAGGCACCGCGCTCGGCCGCGATGGACATCTTCTACCGGGTCTTCAACGCCGACGGCAGCGAGGTCGAGCAGTGCGGCAACGGTGCCCGCTGCATTGCCCGGTACCTGGCCGACGAGCCTGACGCAGACCGTCGCCGCAGCTGGCGGCTCGGCTTCAACGGCGGCGTGGCCCAAGCCGAGCTGCTGGCAGACGACCAGGTGGCCGTGCAAATCGCGGTGCCGAACTTCAGCCCGGCTGCCCTCCCCATGAACGCGCCGGAAGGTGAGCAGTACCTGTACAGTGAAACGGTTGCAGACCAGTCGCTCGAGTTCGCCGCGGTGTCGGTCGGCAATCCGCACGCGGTGCTGCGCGTGGCTTCGATTGAAAGTGCGCCGGTTGCAACCTGGGGGCCTTTGCTCGAAACCCATGAGCGGTTTCCCAGCCGTGCTAACATCGGTTTCATGCAGGTCGTGGACACCGAGCGTATTCGGTTGCGGGTTCACGAGCGCGGCGTCGGCGAGACCCGTGCTTGCGGCACAGGAGCCTGCGCGGCAGTGGTGGTTGGACGCCGGTCGGGTGAACTGGCGGACGAGGTCACGGTAGAGCTGCCGGGAGGCGAACTGCGAGTTCGCTGGGCGGGCTTGGGTGAGCCCGTGTGGTTGATCGGCGAAGCCGTGCGGGCTTTTGACGGAGTTGTTGCGATATGAGCAGTGCGAGCAAACCTCAGCCGCTGGCGGCGGACCTGAACCCCGACGACGTGGCCGAGTTCCTGCAGGCCCATCCCGAATTCTTTGAACACAATCCGGCGCTGCTGGACGGGCTGCAAATTCCGCACCAGTCCGGCGCGGCGGTTTCGCTGATCGAGCGCCAGGTGACGACGCTGCGGCAGAAAAACCGGCAGCTGGAGCGCAAGTTGCGCGATTTGGTGGACATTGCCCGTCGCAACGATTTGCTGGCGCACAAAGTGCACGGGCTGGCGACTCAGCTGATGGCAGCGCGCACCCGGGTGCAGGCTGTGCAAAGCGCCGAGCAGTTGTTGCGCAGTTCCTTCGAGGCTGATCAGGCCGTGCTGGTGCTGTTCGAACATGTCGACGGCGAATTCGACAGCCTCGTCGAGTCGGGTCGTTTCCTGCGGCTGATCGACCGCGGTAACACTGCGCTTGGGCCGTTCCGCACGTTTCTCGAGGGTGGCGCACCGCGATGTGGCAAGATCCGCGACAGCCAGCGCGAGTTTTTGTTCGGCGAAGATGCGGACGAGATCGGCTCGGCCGCGCTGGTGCCGCTGGGCGAGCAGGCGGCAACCGGTTTTCTGGGCATCGGCAGCCGCGATGCGAACTACTTTCACCCGGGCATGAGCATGGATTTTCTGGCGCGCCTGGGTGACCTGCTGGGCTGCGCATTGACGGTGCGCTGAAGGGCGGCCGCGCGCGCGGTGCAGCCTGAGCCATGAACAGCGACAGCCGCGAGTGGCAGCAGGCTGAAGCGTTCCTCCGGCACCTGCGTGATGAACGCCGGCTGTCGCGGCACACCGTGGCGGCGTACCGCCGCGATCTTGAATGCCTGCGCGAGTTCTGCACCGCCCAGTCGATTTCCCGCTGGACCGAGCTGCGCATGCACAACGTGCGGCGCTACGCGGCGCAGGCATTCGCCGGCGGGCTGAGCCCGCGCAGCGTGCAGCGGCGCCTGTCGGGTGCGCGCATGTTCATGCAGTATCTGATCCGCGAGGGCTATGCGAACAGTAACCCGGTGGTCGACGTGGCCGCGCCCAGGGCGCCCCGCAAACTGCCGGTCACGCTTGATATCGAGCAGATGGCCGCGTTGCTGACAGTGCCCGGCGACCAGCCGGTCGACCAGCGTGACCGGGCCATCATGGAACTGCTGTATTCTTCCGGTCTGCGTCTCGGCGAGCTCGTCGGGCTCGACCTGCGTGCCGTCAACGCCGAGGAGGGCACGGTGCGCGTTCTCGGCAAGGGCAGCAAGGAGCGGGTCGTGCCGGTGGGCCGCTTCGCGCTGGTGGCCATCGGCAACTGGCTGGTTGTGCGCGGCGAGCTGGCCCATCCGGAGGCCACCGCACTGTTTGTCGGGGTGCGCGGCCGGGCCATCAGCGCGCGCTCGGTGCAGACCATGGTGCGCCGCCGCGCCACGGCGGCCGGCATACCGCAGCGAGTTCACCCGCATCTGTTTCGGCACAGTTTTGCCACACACATGCTGGAATCATCGGGCGATCTGCGCGGCGTGCAGGAAATGCTGGGGCATGCCGACATCAGCACTACGCAAATATACACGCACCTTGATTTTCAGCATCTCGCCCAGATATACGATAAAGCGCATCCCCGCGCACGGCGCCAAACCGACGAATAGCCGGTAGAACGCGCGCGAGCTCTCGAGAGGAATCCGGTATGCAGCAGTATCGTGGCACCACGATTGTGTCAGTCCGCCGCAATGGCGTCGTCGCCATTGCCGGCGATGGTCAGGTCAGCCTGGGCAACACCATCATGAAGGGCAATGCGCGCAAGGTGCGCACGCTGGCCAACGGGCGCGTTCTCGCCGGTTTTGCGGGCGGTACAGCCGATGCCTTCACCCTGTTCGAGTTGTTCGAAGCCAAGCTGGAGCAGTACGGTAACCTGACCCGCGCCGCTATTGAGCTGGCCAAGGACTGGCGCACCGACCGGCGCCTGCGCCGCCTGGAGGCACTGCTCTGCGTGGCGGACGCCGAGGCGTCGCTGATCGTGTCCGGCAACGGCGACGTGATTCAGCCCGAAGACGATCTGATGGCGATCGGCTCCGGCGGCTCGTTCGCGCAGGCGTCGGCGCGCGCTCTGCTGGACCACACCGAGCTCGGCGCGGAGGCCATCGTTAGCAAGTCCCTGCAGATTGCCGCGAGCATCTGTGTTTACACCAACGACAACATCGTCGTTGAGACGCTCGACAGTGAACGTTAAGGAACCCGCATGTCACAAATGACCCCCCGCGAAATTGTGCAGGAGCTCGACAAGCACATCGTCGGCCAGGACCAGGCCAAACGGTCGGTAGCGATTGCACTGCGCAACCGCTGGCGCCGCATGCAGCTCGATGCTGAACTGCGCAACGAAGTGACGCCGAAAAACATCCTGATGATGGGTCCTACCGGCGTCGGCAAAACCGAGATCGCCCGGCGGCTGGCGAAGCTCGCGCGCGCACCTTTTATCAAAATCGAGGCCACCAAGTTCACCGAAGTGGGCTATGTAGGTCGCGAAGTCGACAGCATTATCCGCGACCTGATGGATGTGGCGGTCAAACTGACGCGCGAGACCGAGATGGCCAAAGTAAGGCATCGTGCCGAGGATGCCGCTGAGGATCGCGTGCTCGACGCGCTGCTGCCGCCGCCGGCCCATGCGGATGCCGACAGCGAAGAAACCGAAACGCGGCAGAAGTTTCGCAAGAAGCTGCGCGAGGGCGAGCTCGACGAGCGCGAAATCGAGATCGAGGTGCAGGCCCCGCAGATTGGGGTCGAAATCATGGCGCCGCCGGGTATGGAAGAGATGACCAGCCAGCTACAGGGCATGTTTCAAAACATGGGGCAGTCCCGCAGCCAGTCACGCAAGCTACCGGTGCACGAAGCCCTGAAGCTGCTCGCGGAAGAGGAGGCGGCCAAGCTGGTCAACGAGGACGACATCAAGGAAAACGCTCTCGAAGCGGTCGAGCAGAACGGTATCGTATTCATCGACGAAATCGACAAGGTGGCGCGGCGGTCCGACGCGCACGGCGCCGACGTGTCCCGTGAGGGCGTACAGCGCGACTTGCTGCCGCTGGTGGAGGGCAGCACGATCAGCACCAAGTACGGTATGGTCAAAACCGACCACATTCTGTTTATCGCCTCGGGGGCCTTTCACACGTCGAAACCCGCCGACCTGATACCCGAGCTGCAGGGCCGGTTTCCGATTCGCGTCAACCTGGATGCGCTGACCAGCGACGACTTCGTGCGCATTCTGACCGAACCCGACGCCTCGCTGACCGAGCAGTACAGTGCGCTGATGGCAACCGAGGGCCTGGAGCTCGAGTTCACCGACGACGGCGTGAGCCGCATCGCCGAGACCGCGTTCAGGGTGAATGAGCGCACCGAGAACATCGGTGCCCGCCGGCTGCATACGGTGCTGGAGCGGCTGCTGGAAACCGTGTCCTACGAGGCGGCCGATCGCGGCGGGCAGAGTACCGTGATCGACGCGGGCTATGTTGACGCGCAGCTGGGCGAACTCGCTCAGGATGAAGACCTGAGCCGCTATATCCTCTAGCCGTGCCGGCGGCGGTATGCCGAGCCAGCGCGGTGACGTAGAATCGCGGTATGAGCGAGCAGGACTCAGGCACCACCCACTTCGGTTTCGAGACCGTGCCCACCGGCGCCAAAACAGCGCGGGTGCGCGCGGTGTTCGACTCGGTGGCGTCTCGTTACGACGTGATGAACGACCTGATGTCGCTGGGCACCCACCGCGCCTGGAAGGCGTTCATGCTGAACCGTACCGGCCTGCGGCCAGGCGATACCGCGCTGGACGTCGCGGGTGGCACAGGCGACATCAGCGCAGGGTTGGCCAGGCAGGTGGGGCCGCAAGGGCGGGTGCTGCACACTGATATTAACGCCGCGATGCTCAGCGTGGGTAGCGACCGGCTGCTCGACCAGGGGCTGAGTCACAGCGTGGTATCGCTGGTGGCCAATGCGGAACAGCTGCCGGTAGCGTCTGCCAGCGTCGACTGTGTGACCATCGCATTCGGCCTGCGCAACGTAACGGACAAGCCGCGGGCGCTGGCGGAAATGGCGCGGGTCACGCGCCCGGGCGGGCGCGTACTGATTCTCGAATTTTCCAGGTTGGTGGCCCGCTGGCTTGAACCGCTGTACGACACCTACTCGTTCCGGATACTGCCGGCGCTCGGCAAACTGGTCGCCGGCGATGCCGACAGCTATCGTTATCTTGCCGAATCGATCCGCATGCATCCTGACCAGGACACGCTGAGCACGCTGATGGACGCAGCGGGCCTCGAGGACAGCCGGTATTTCAACCTTAGCGGCGGCATCGTCGCGCTCCACGTAGGCTACCGGTACTGATGTTGTTTGACCTGCTCAGCAAGCCCGCCAGCTTCTGGCTGGCCCGTGGCGTAAACGGCTCGGAAACCGCGCAGGCGCTGTGCGCGCGGCTGGCCGGCAAAGCGCTGCAGATTTCGCCCGGCGTCGAGGGCCTGACGGTATACCTGGAGGTGCGCGACGGTGAGCTTGCACTGCACCCCGGGCAGGCGGAGGCGCCGGATGCCGTGATCTCCGGTTCGCCGCTGGGTTTTGCGCGGCTCGGTGCAGGCGATGACCCGCAGGCATTGATGCGGGCCGGGCATCTGCGAATGAGCGGCGACGAGGCGGTGGCCGCCGATTTTCAGGCGCTGCTCGATCGGGTGCGCCCGGACTGGGAAGAAGAGCTGGCCCAGCTTGTGGGGGATATCCCGGCCCACCAGGCCGGCCGCGCGGCCCGCGGGGCGGCCGGCTTCCTGCGCGCCGCGGGCGACAGCCTCAGTCGCAGCCTCGGCGAGTATCTCACCGAAGAGTCGCGCGCAGTGGCTGCACGCGGCGAGATCGAGGCGTTTTGCGCCGATGTCGATGAGCTGGCCGCCGACGTCGATCGCTGTGCGGCGCGCCTGCGGCTGCTGCGCGCCGATCGCGACGCCGGCTGAGCCGCCCCACGATGCGGTTGCGCTTGTTTTTCAGGTTGCTGGCCATTCAGCGCGTGCTGGTGCGGCATGGCCTGGACGATCTGATCGCCTCCACCCATTTGCTGCGGCCGTTCCGGTACCTGTTTCTGCTGTCGCCGTGGACCTGGGGGCAGCGTAAGTCGACGGCACCACGCGCGGTTCGCATCCGCGAGGCGCTGCAGGAGCTGGGCCCGATTTATGTCAAGTTCGGGCAGTCGGTGTCGACCCGGCAGGATATTCTGCCGCCCGACATCGGGGCCGAGTTGTCGAAGCTGCAGGATCAGATGCCGCCCTTCCCGCCGGCCGAGGCGCTGGCGCAAATCGAGCAGATTTATGGCCGGCCTGCTGCCGAGGCCTTTCTGGAGTTTGACGCCAAGGCGCTGGCCGCCGCGTCCATTGCGCAAGTCCACGTGGCCCGGCTGCACAGCGGCGAGGAGGTTGTGGTCAAGCTGCTGCGCCCCGGCGTGCGGCAGCAGATCGAACAGGACCTCGAAGTAATGTACGCGGTGGCCCGGCTGGCCTGGCGCTACTCGCCCGAGGCCCGGCGGTTGCGGCCGGTCGAGGTCGTGGCCGAGTACGAGAAGACCATCCTCAACGAGCTCGACCTGATGCGCGAAGCCGCCAACGCATCGCAGCTGCGCCGCAATTTTGCAGGCTCTGACCAGCTTTATGTGCCGGAGGTGTACTGGGACTACTGTCGCCCCCGGGCGATGGTGATGGAACGCATTTACGGTGTGCCGGTGAATGATATGGAAGCGCTGCGCAACGCGGGCACCGACATACCCAAGCTGGCGGCAAATGGCGTGGAAATATTTTTTACGCAGTGCTTTCGACACAACTTTTTTCATGCCGACATGCACCCTGGCAACATCTTCGTGGACATCAGTGACCCGCAGAACCCGAAGTACGCCGCGGTCGATTTCGGCATCGTGGGCACCCTGGACGATCGTGACCGGCGGTACCTGGCCGAAAATTTTCTGGCCTTCTTTGATCGCGACTACCATCGGGTGGCGCGGCTGCACGTCGACTCGGGTTGGGTGCCGCCCGGCACGCGCGTCGACGAGCTTGAGTCGGCCGTGCGCACGGTCTGCGAGCCCATCTTTAACAAACCGCTGAAAGAAATATCGTTCGGTCAGGTGCTGGTGCGTCTGTTCTCCATTGCCCGTGCGTTCAATATGGAGGTTCAGCCGCAGCTGGTGCTACTGCAGAAAACGCTGCTTAACATTGAGGGTCTGGGTCGGCAGCTGTACCCGGAGCTCGACCTCTGGCAAACCGGTCAGCCGGTGCTGCGCGAGTGGATGGCGGAGCGCACCGGGCCGAAGGCCATGGCGCGCCGCATCAAGCAGGAGCTGCCCGAGATTCGCTACATGGTCGATCGACTGCCGACCGTAGCCCGGCGGGTCATCGACCGGCTCGATGACGAAAACCGGCCGCTCGGTCCCGACCCGCGGCTGATGCTGCAGGTGGCGCGTGGCCGCTATGCCCTGGTTGCCGGCGTGGCGCTGCTGCTGGCGGGCGCGCTGCTGGTGGGGCTGCGCGCCGACCCCGCCTGGGCCGGCTGGGCGCTCGGCGGCTGCGGGCTTCTGGCGCTGGCTGCCGGCCGCCCGCGGCTCTGACCAACGGGCGGCTTGGCTTGGGTGGCCGATTGCCGCAAAATAACACCGGTACGCAGTGCTAAACTAGAGCGACCAAAGCCTGCCGGCGGCAGGCCGCACAACAAGAACAACGCCATCAAGAGGGTCAGTGCATGAGCCGTATCAACAACGCCAACCAGCTGTTTGCCGAAGAGGAAGAGGCCAAGATCGACCTCACACCCATGCTGGATGTCGTGTTCATCATGCTTATCTTTTTTATCGTGACGGCCAGCTTTATCAACGAGATGGCGCTCGACGCCAACAAGCCGCCGGACGTCGACGTCGTCACCGAGGACTCCAAATCCATCACCATCGTTATCAACGCCAACGACGAAATTGAAATCGACCAGCTCCGCGTTGACCCGCGCGCTGTGGCCGCGCAGATCGTGCGACGCAAAGCCGAAAACCCCAAGGCCGCCGTATCGGTGCTGGCCCACTCCAAGTCGCGCGCCGACACGCTGGTTGGCGTGATCGACTCGATCAAGGAAGCCGGTGTTGACGAGTCGGTGCCCATCAACGAGTTAAAAAACTAGCCGCTGCAGGCTTAGCGCGTTGCGTTGAACCCGACGACTTACTTTGCCGGCGCTGCTTTTGGCGGCCCCGGCTGGCTGCGCTGGGCAATGCTTGGGGTGCTGGTGCTGGCCGCCCTGCTCGGCGCGGGGTTTTTTGCCGAGAAACCGAAACATGCGCCGCAGGTGTACAGCCCCCGGCTGGCCTGGCTGCGTGCCTGGTTGTACTACTGCACTGTGCTGGTGTTCAGCTGGGTTACCGGCGTGCTGGGCTACGTGTTTGAACAGCCGCTGGTGGTTCCAGGGCGGACGGATGACACGTTGTGGCAGGGGCTGGTGGCGGCGTGTGCCGCCATTGCGCTGTGGGGTTACGGCTACTGGTGGCCCCGCGGCACGCTGACGCACGGGCGCCGGCTGTATGTGTTGCCGGCGTTGCTGCACGGCACGGCCTGGGGTGTGTGCGGCGGTCTTCTTTACCTGTCGATCTACGCGCTGCTGGAGCAGTTCGGGTTTCCGGCGCTGGTGAACGGCGTGCTGCTGGTTGCGGTGCTCTCGGTGTACAGCCTCAACTACCAGCTGGGCTGGTGGGATATCTACGTGTCGCCGCCGCACAATATCCGCGCCACCAACAACGGCAAGGTGGCGTTCGCTCATCAACCCTTTTTGCTGGCAACGCTGACCTTGTTCATCGTATACGGTGATGCAGGCCTGTACGTGCTGTTTTTGACTTTCGCGCTCGCCGCTTCGGCGCTCGCGATGCGCTTCCCGCCATTCTGGGCGCCGGACGGTGGCCGCGTCTCGCGGGAAACCGCGCTCGGCGCTTAACGGACCCAATGGACTCCGCCAACCTGGTTCTGGCCGCGGTGGCCATCGCGCTGGGCGCCATTGTGCAAAGCGTCAGTGGTGTGGGCGGCGGGTTTATCATGGTGCCGCTGCTGGCCATGATTGATGTCAGCTATCTGCCCGGGCCGATGATATTCGCGACGCTGTCGCTGTCGATACTCATGGCGTGGCGCGAGCGTGAACATATCGACCAGCGTCTGGTGTGGTGGATCTCGCTGGCGACCGTGCCNGGCGCCGCGCTGGGCGCGTGGCTGCTCATCCGGGTGCCGGCAGACCGCCTGGGTTTGATTTTCGGCGGCACGATTCTGCTCGCCATCGTCATCACCAGCCTGGGGCTGAAGCCGGTACTGAACCGGGCGACCGCCGTGGTAGCTGGCCTGGTTGCCGGCACCATGGGTGCCAGTTCGGGTATCGGCGCTCCGCCGATTGCGGTGCTCTACCAGGACCGCTCCGGCCCCGATATTCGGGCCACGCTGGCGCTCATTTACACGCTGTGCTCATTGCTGATCGTTGGCGTACTGGCCAGCTTCGGCGAATTTAATCTGCGCAGCCTGCAAACCGGCTTCCTGCTGATGCCGGGCATGCTGCTGGGCTATGCGTTATCGAGGCCGCTGACCGTGCGCCTGGGGCGAGGCTCCGCTGCGCGCTACGGCGTTCTTGCCGTGTCGGCTGTTGCGGCCGTGACACTTATTGTCGACAGCCTATAAACTGCGCAGCGTGTGCCGTGGCGTCGCTGCGGAGGAACAGCAGATGACCCAGCCCGATGAAATTCTTGATTTCTGGTTTGCGGATGCGCTGAGCAGCCCGGCAGCGGCCGCGGCTCGCAACCAGTTCTGGTTTGCTGCTGATGCCGATACCGACCGGCTGATCTGGGAGCAATACGGCGACCTGGTCGTCGACGCTGCGGCCGGCCGCTACAACAGCTGGGCGGAGTCGGCGCGGGGCCGGCTGGCGCTGGTTATCGTGCTCGACCAGTTTCCGCGGAATATTTACCGCGGCACGGCTGAAGTGTTTCGGTTTGACCGCGTGGCGATGGGGCTGGCGGAGGCAGGCGTCACCCGCGGGCACCTCGCCGGACTGGCGGTGCCTGAGCAGGCGTTCTTGCTGATGCCGTTCCAGCACAGCGAAGATATCGAGGAGCAACGCGCCGGCGTGGCGCTGCTGCAGGGCCTGGTGGCCGAGGCCGAACCCGAATGGCGCGAGCTGGCCCAAGGCTATGCCGACTATGCGGTTCTGCACCACGACATCATTGCCCAGTTTGGCCGTTTTCCGCACCGCAATCAGGTGCTTGGCCGCGAATCGACGGCCGCCGAGGCGGCCTACATGGCCGAAGGGGGCGAAACCTTCGGGCAGGCCGGTTAGCCGGGCCGCTGCAGCGTGCTGCCACCACGGCACTTTCTGGTAGCATGATCGCCCCCTGAAAGGCTGGAGGCGCGGTTTTGCGCTCAGTACTGCGAGCAAAAATCCATAAGGCGACTGTCACGCAGGCCGACCCCGATTATGTCGGCAGCATCACGATCGATCGCGACCTGATCGACCTGGTGGATTTGTGGCCCAACGAAAAAGTGCTGGTGGCCAGCAATAGTTCGGGCTCACGCCTGGAAACCTACGTGCTCGAAGGCGAACGCGGATCCGGCTGCATCTGCATGAACGGCCCGGCGGCCCATTTGATTGCGGCCGGCGAGGAGGTGGTGATCATGGCGTTCGAGATCACGCCCGAGCCGATTGACGCCAAGGTGATTCTGGTAGATAAAAACAACCGGTTTGTGCGCTTCCTTGCCGAGAAAGAGCACCAGAAAGACTGATTGCAGGCCCGGCTGTACCTGTCCGCCACCATTTTGTCACTGGCATGAACGAAAAAACCAAAACGCTGTTGTCGGAGAGTGAAATCACCCTGCGCGAGCTGGGGCTGATATTTGCACGGCTGATCGCGGGGCTTGCTGTGGACCCGCACGGCTATTTTGAAAAGAAATACACTGCGCGTATCGAAAACGCGCAGTCGGACAGCGAAATCGGCGGGGTACTGGCGCAGCTGGTGCAGTGGGCCGTGAGTTCTGCGGTCACCGACGCCCAGCGTGCGCAGCTTGATCATGACCTGCTGGCGCAGGGTTTGCCTACCGTCGCTGATCTGCAGGTTTCGCTGCTGCCCTGAGCAGTCACGCTATGCTCGATCATGTGACGATTCCGGTGCGCGAGCTCGATTCCAGCGAGCGCTGGTACGCCGCCGCGCTGTCTCCGCTGGGCATGACGCTGCTGGAGCGCAGCGCCGACTGTGCCAAGTTCGGTATTGGCCGTATGCCCTATTTGTCGTTGCGGCGCGCGGCCGGGGTGCCGGAACCGGTGCACCTCGCGTTCAGCGCTGCCAGCCGCGAGCAGGTCAACGCGTTTTACACGGCGGCCGTGGATGCGGGCGGAGTGGATAACGGGCCGCCCGGGTTGCGCCCGCATTATCACCCCAATTACTTTGGCGCTTTTGCTCTCGATCCGGATGGCCACAACATCGAGGTGGTGCGGCACGCACCGGACTAGGTCAGGCTGCAGGCCACCGCAAAACTTCCGCTACCCGAACCATTCGGATCTGTGTTCCACTGCCGCGCTTTGCTGAGATGGGCCAATGCAACCGGTATCTCTGCAGCACACTGTCGGGCACACCCTGCGTCAGGCGCTGCGTGCGCTGACGCAGCGCAACGCGATGCCGGGCTTTGCTGATCTGAGCTGGCGGCACAGGCAGCAGCTGAACGGCCGCGCGCTGCTCCGGTTTGCAGGTACGCCGCTGTTCTGGCGACTGGCGTTGTGGACTGCCGTCGCCTGGCTGTTAGCCGCCAATCTCGTGTGGCGGCTCGACCTGCAGCCCGCCGTCGCCGAGTGGCTGTGGTGCCTGCCGCTGGTCTGGCTACTGCCCGGGTGTGCGCGGGGCCGCCGGTTGCTCATCAACCGTCTGCTGGGACCGCACTGGCCGTCGGACTAGCCCGAAAGCGCACAGCGGGCTTCAACCGGCCGGCCACACTTGGGTTGTCGCGGCGTGCAATGGTGTAATGGCGGTATGCAAACACTGGGTAAATGGCTGGCCATTGCGGTCGGCGTTCTTGTCGTCCTGAGCCTTGCGCTGAGCCTGATCGTGCTGCTGCTGGTCGACCCCAACGATTATCGCGAACAGATCGAGACCGCGGTCGAAGCGCAAACCGGGCGCCCGCTCACTATCGAGGGCGAGCTCGACCTCGATGTACTGCCGTGCTGCGGGGTCAGCCTTGGCCCGCTGGCGCTGGGCAACCCGCCCGGCTGGCAGCAGCAGAAGTTCGCCGAGGTAAATCAGGCTGCCGTGCGAGTGCAGGTCCTGCCGCTGCTGCTCGACCAGGAGTTGAAGGTTGGCGAGATTACGCTGGATGGGCTTGAGTTGCGGTTGATTCGCCGCTCCGACGGCAGCACCAACTGGGAGTTTGCCTCGTCTGACCAAGCGGATGACGTCGACATCAGCGATGATGAAGCCGTCGAGCCCACGCTGGACGTGGCCGGCATTCGCGTGACCAACGGCAAGCTCGTCTATCTGGATAAGGCCGCCGGCGACGAAATCAGGCTGGCGAACATCAGCCTTAACACAGGCCGGATCAGAAGCGGGACGCCTTTCGACTTTAGTGCAGGAGTGGATGCAGACGGATTGCTGCCGGACACGCGCGCCCGCATCAGGCTGGAGGGCACCGCTGAGTTGCCCGCGGGTCAGACCGCTGCCGAACTGGCATCGGCTGAACTGGGTATCGCCGCCAGCGGGCCGGGGCTGCCGGAGTCGGGTGCCGACGTTACGGTTGCGCTGGGCCGGGTGTCCGGGCTGGGCGGCGATACCGTCACCGTCGAGTCGCTGCAGCTGGATGCCGTGCTCGATGCGCTGCGAGTGCGCCTGACCGGCAGCGGCGAGCTCGCCGGCGAGCAGCCGCGCTTTAACGGCCGGCTGAGCATCCCGGAGTTTGCGCCGCGCGACTTTCTGAACAGCCTGGGCGGTGAGCCGGTGGCCACGACTGACCCGGACGCACTGCAGAGTTTCGCCCTGGAGGGCGACTGGTCGGTCAGCGGCGACGCCGCGAAGCTGGATAATCTGAGCGGCCGGCTCGACGATACCGCGCTCGAGGGAATCCTTGAGGTGCTGAGTATCGAGCGCCAGGCGCTGGCGTTTGAGCTGGAGCTGGACCGCATCGACGCCGACCGCTACCTGGCGCCGTCGACCGACGAAGACGCTGCCGAGCCGGCCGAGCCGGCCGAGTCGGATGGCGACGAAAAGCTTGACCTGCCGCTCAACGATCTGCGAGCGCTCGACCTGCAGGGCAGAATCGGCATCGGCGCGCTGACGTTCTCGGGCGCACGCCTGACCGATGTCGACATCGTGGTGAGCGCCGATGACGGCCTGATCAAGCTGCGGCCTCTCACCGCGAAGCTTTATGACGGCACCTACGCGGGCAACGTGCGGCTAAATGTCCGCGGCAACGTGCCGCGGCTGTCGGTGAACGAGAAACTGCGTAACGTGCAGGTGCAGGCGTTGCTGGGCGATGTGGGTTCCGTCGCACCGCTGAGCGGCGTGGCCAGCATGACCATCAAAGGGAACTCGGCGGGCAACACGGTGAATGCGCTGATCAGGCGGCTGCGCGGCGACGTGAGCTTCAGCCTGGAAGATGCCGCCTACAGCGGCGCCGACCTCTGGTACGAGATACGCAAGGCACGCGCGCTGTTGCAGCGCGAAGCCGCACCCGCGCCGCCGGCGAGCCCGGTGACCCGGCTGCAGGAGCTGGCGGGCAGCCTGCAGTTTGCTGACGGTAAGCTGCAGAACCGCGACCTGGCTGCCGCGCTCGACTTTATGAAGCTGACCGGCTCCGGTTCCGTGAACCTGCTGGACGGCGCCATCGACTACAGCCTGCAGGCCCAGGTGACCGAAACGCCCGTGTTCGACGACGGTACGCAACTGGACAAGCTGACGGGACTGACGCTGCCGGTGACCGTTTCCGGCTCGCTCACCGACCCCAGCATTGGAGTAGATGCCAAGGGTGTGGCCACCGAACTCGCTCGCGACAAGGTCCGGGAGAAGTTGATCGACAAGCTGGGCCTCGAAGATGATGAGCTCGAAGCTGACGGCGAGCCCGCCGCCGATGACGCAGAGCGCGATCCTGAAGACGAAGTGAAGGACCGCGTGAAAGACAAGCTGCGCGATCTGCTCGGCGGGTGAACTGCGGCGGGCCCAAGCGCTGCTCGGCCGCCCTGGCGGCGCTCATGGCGGTTTGCGGCCCAGCAGTGGGTGCCGAAGTGGTGAGCCTGCAGGTGGAGCGCACCGGTCCACGCCTCGAGGTGCACTCGGAAATGCTCATTGATGCGCCGCAGGCCTGGGTATTCAGTGCGCTGACCAACTACGAGCGGTTTGCCGAGCTTAGTTCACGCTACCGCGAGAGCCGGTTCGAGGCCCCCGGCGCCGACGGCACGGCTCGCGTTTACACCCGCATGGAAGGCTGCGTACTGTTCTACTGCAAAACGATCGAGCGCTACTCGCGGCTGGAGACCGAACCCGAGCACGCGATTCGCGCTGTGGTCGAGCCCGAGCGCAGCGATTTCGAATACGGGCTGGAAACCTGGGCGCTATCCACCGTGACCACCAGCGAGGGTCCGCGGACCCGCGTGTACTACGAGCATCGTTTCGACCCGCGGTTCTGGGTGCCGCCCGTGCTGGGCGTGTGGGCCATGCGCCGCGCGCTGGAAAAAGACGCGCTGAAAGCCGCTACGCGCATCGAGCGGCTTGCGCTCAGTGAGCGCTACTAGTCACGACCCGGCGGCAATCGCGCGGCGCCTGGCGCCGCAGCTGCTGGCGTGGTGGGATGAACACGGTCGCAAGCACCTGCCGTGGCAGCAGAACCCCACGCGTTATCGCGTGTGGGTGTCGGAAATCATGCTGCAGCAAACCCAGGTGGCCACCGCGGAGCGCTACTACGCGAGGTTCATGCAGCGCTTTCCGGATGTGGCCACTTTGGCGGCCGCGCGGGAGGACGACGTGCTGCACCACTGGTCCGGCCTTGGCTACTACAGTCGCGCCCGCAATCTGCACAAAGCCGCGCAGTTAGCGGTTCATGAGTTCGCCGGCGAGCTGCCAGCCACGCTGGATGAATGGATGGCGCTGCCCGGTATCGGCCGCTCGACCGCCGGCGCCATACTGGCGCTGGCGCGCGACGAGCGGCACCCGATATTGGACGGCAACGTCAAACGCGTGCTGGCTCGGGTTTTCGCAGTCGAAGGCTGGAGCGGCAGCACGCAAAATCTGAAGACCCTGTGGCAGCACTCAGAAGCCTGCACGCCGCACAGCCGTGTTGCGAACTACACGCAGGCCATTATGGACTTGGGCGCCACCCTGTGCAGCCGCTCGCGCCCCGCCTGCGCCCTGTGTCCGCTGCAGCAAGATTGCCGCGCTTTTGCCGAGAACAAAGTCAGCACCATCCCGGCACCCAAACCGAAGCAGGCAACACGGCCGCAGCGCAGCGCCGTGCTGCTGATGGCGCTGCGCGGTAGCGAGGTGCTGCTGGAAAAGCGGCCGCCCAGCGGCATCTGGGGCGGGTTGTGGAGTTTCCCCGAAGTGGAGGACCTGGCCGCGGCCGATGTCTGGCTGCAGGCACGCTTTCCGGGCGGTATGGCGAAACGTCGTGTGTGGGATACGGTGTCGCACAGCTTCAGCCATTTCGATTTCGAGATGACGCCGGTCGAAGTCGCCGTGCGGGCAGGCGAGGGCCGCGTCATGGAAGCCGACCGATGGCTTTGGTATAACACCTGCAAACCCGACAGCGTGGGTCTGCCGGCTCCCGTTGCCAAACTGCTGGAAGCACTGGCGCACTCAGCCAGCGGCGCCACGCAACCCACACAGGATAAAAAATGAGCCGCACCGTAAACTGCATTTTGCTCGGGGGCGAGAAGCCCGGCCTGCCGCGCCCGCCGTACCCCGGCGAACTCGGCCAGCGAATTTTCGACAACGTGTCGCAGGAAGCGTGGCAGCAGTGGCTGGCCCACCAGACCATGCTGATCAACGAGTACCGACTGGTGCCCATCGAGCCCAAAGACCGCAAATACCTTGAGCAGGAAATGGAAAAGTTCTTCTTCGAGGGCGGCTCGCAGGCACCCACCGAGTTCGTGCCCGAATAACGGCTCGGTTCCTGCACTGTGCGGCCTGCAGGCCATTCGCTTGACTCACTGCAGAAGCGCCGGTCTAATGTGCGTCCCCGCAGGGCACCCGTCCGGGTGCAGGCCAATGGCCAGGTAGCTCAGTTGGTAGAGCAGCGGACTGAAAATCCGCGTGTCGGTGGTTCGATTCCGCCCCTGGCCACCATTTCACACATCATCTTTATTCCTTGCAATAATTGCTGACGCGGGTCAACGGGGCACGGGACGCAATGACAGAAAAAGAGCACGAAATGCTTGCGGTGGCGGAGCATGACGATGCGGCTCGCCAGCGCTTTGTGCTTGCAGCCAAAGGATATCTGAATCGGCAGTTGGTGCCCCGCCTGCATGATGCATTCGACAGGCAACTGAGCCGCGATGAGTCTGGCGCGGTTTCTGCAAGCTTCGACACGGTGCTGGATAGGGTTCACAGTTCTTCCGCCTATCAAGCATGGTCCTCCCTCAATGTGGCCGCCCAGAACCATATGTGGGAAGCGGTTAAACGGCCTGTCGTGCGCGAGCAGCAGCGGCTTGAGCAGGGCTTTTCTGCCGCCAGCGCCGCGCCCAGGGGGTCTTTGACGCTGAATGCCGACATTGAGGTTCCCGATGTTATGCGTTCGGTCGATGTTCACCTGCAGCCCGGTGGGTACATGCTCGACCAGGGGCCCAACGATATTCAGGCAGGAGCGCTTTATGAGGCAGGCGGTCGGCTCTACTCGCAGGGCATTGGCGTCGGCACCCGCGAGACTAAAGCCGAAATAGTGATTCGCTTTTTGTCGGAATGGCGCCCCGGGTTTTACCCGGGCCGCATTCTCGACATGGCTTGCTCGGCCGGGCAGTCTTCCACGCCCTATGCCGCGCATTTTGCCGATGCCGATGTACATGCCGTCGATATAGGCCCCGGCTTGTTACGGTATGCGCACGCGCGAGCAGAAGCGCTGGGGGTTACAGTGCATTTTCACCAGGCCAATGTTGAGTCGACCGGTTTTGACGACGCATCATTTGATCTGGTGGTTTCGCACAACGCCATGCACGAACTGTCGCAAGCGGCTCAAGCCGGCATGATGGCGGAGTGCTACCGGCTGCTGCGGCCGGGTGGTGTCTGCATCCATCTCGACGTGCCGCTGCGATTTGAGCACCTTTCAACGCTCCAGCAGGTGTTGTACAGCTGGGACGAGTTCTTCAACAACGAACCGTTCTGGTCCGCCTACGCCACCAACGATGCGCAGACCATGCTGGTGGATGCGGGTTTTGCAGCAGCCGATGTCTTTGTCGGGCCGTTTGAGCAAGCCGACAAGACTTTTAGCTGGCACCTCGCGGCCGGCCAGAAACCTTAGGGTCTGCAATGCCTGTCAAACCGCCGAGCCACGATCAGAGCAGCGAAAGGCTGACGAAAATAATTTTCGCGCTGGCTGAAGAGGTGGCGGTACTGTCCGAGCGGCTGCTGACTCAGCAGAAGCTTCTGGAGCGCAAGGGGCTGCTGGAACCCGGTGAAGTGCAAAACTACGAGGTATCAGACGCCGAGCGAGCCGAGCGGCTGGGTCTCCACAGCGAGCTCATTGAACGGGTGCTCGCCGCTCTCAAAGATGAGATCGATAACCTTGAGGATGCGTCGTGAGCATCCTTCCCGGCTAACTCGGCGGCATAGCCTCGGAAACAAAGCGCTTCCAGTTGTCGGTGTCCAGAATCTCGGGGGTTTGCTTGCCGAACTGTTCGAGTACGCCGGGTGGCAGGTCATCCAGCCCCTCTACCTTGGAGCCGTAGCCGCGGGCGACGGTGCCGCCGGGCTGTTCGCCCATTTGCATCCATACAGGCCACTCGTTTTTGTTCTGCAGCTGCGCATGCACCGGCGCGGAGGCGAGGTCGGGGTTCTGCATGTCAGTCAGGGTTGCGGAATAGGTCATAAACGAATTCGTGTAGCTGGTTTTCGTCGGATCAACAAAACTCGGTGAGCTTTCGATGGACTGGGTGGCCAGAAACACCCGGTCGCCGATGACCTCCAGCGGCAGCGGATTCGGGTTATAGCCCATGACAATGTACTTGTCCTTGTCGTAACCCCGTGGAACGGGCCCCAGCCGAAAATTCTGCACCGGCAGCATGTCGCCGGTGAGGGGGTGTTTGAACTCCTGAATCACGTCATAGCTGTCTATTGCTGTGTAGTAGCCAGCCTCGTACTTGAGCATCTGAAAGTTGTCTTTGCCCTTTGGCGTCCATTTGTCGATGAGCAGGTTGTTCAGCGTAAACAGCGGTACATAGTTGCCTTCGCTGAGGTCCGCATAGATATTCAGCCGGTAAAACGAAACGATCGTTTCCTCTGCCAGGCTGCCCACCAGTTTTACGTGGGCGCGCAGCGCTTCGACAGGGTCGGCAAAGTCCGGCACGAAAGACCGCTGCGCTGCGGCAGCGGCTATCCCGGGCAGGGTTGCGTACAGCGCTGCGCCCGCAGCACCGACCAGTAAACTGCGGCGAGTTGTGGCCTGATCAGAAAAAGACATTGAATGAAGCCTCACCTGGTTAAACTGCTTAAAATTTGATTTGCCCATTATAGTCCAGACCAGAAGGCCGTGATTTACTCTGCATTGGTCGATGCTTCTGGCAACCCGGGATCCGGATTGCAGTCTCTCAACGCTTTAACTACGGTTAATGTGCGCTGCCGCTGCTTCGTCCAGACTGTTTGTCCGAAAAGCAAAGCATCTGCAGCCAGAGTGATTATGATCGATACAGCCGCACGTTCTCAGTCCACTTTAGTGGCGGAGCTTCGTATTCAGGCCATGCGGTTCGCGCTGGGGCTGTCGCTGAGCGAGCGAATACTCAATGATAGCTCCGGACTGGCGCGTCTGAGCGAACACCTGATCACTTTACTGATGGCGTCTCACTCGGAGGACTATGCAGCGGACGAAAAAGAACTCCGGCGGGCGGTGCAGACAGTCGTGACAGAGTTCGACGCGGCGGTGCTGGGGATGAGTCTCGACCAGTATCCCATCGAAAGTGACCTGCCGCAGCAGCATCGCGTGTAGCCGAACGATCCGGGGGGGTGTCGATGAATCTCGCCTGAAGCTGGTTTCTTTTGCTTGCATCATCTTGATTTTAAGCCGAGACTTTTGAGGTTTTGGTCACCGAGCGTTTCGCCATGGCGGGATCGGACAGCTGCCTCGTCGCCAACATAGCCTACTATCTTGATCTCGAAGCGCGACACAAAGCGCTTCTTGAGCGTCTGGAGGAGCGAGAAGAAAGCTACGAGGCTCGCGAAAAAGTCTATACGGGCGGTGAGCGCGTAGAACGCTTGTTTGTGGTCAAGCAAGGCTGGTTCTTTGGGTACACTAACTTGCCCAATGGCGGACGCCACATTGTCAATATCTACAATGCGGGCGACGTCATCGGCTTTTCGTCACTCACCCTGAAGAGCTATAGCACGAACCTGCAAGCGGCGACCGCAGGCCGTTTATGCCCTTTTGAAAAGCAGGATCTCGACAGGATTTTTGATGAGTCGCCGCGGCTCGCTGCGCTGTTGTTTGCATTGTCCTCGCGCGAGCAGGTGGTTCTGATTGATACACTGCGAGTGTCCAGCCGGATGGCGCCCCGTGCGCGTCTGGCGTTTCTGTTCTTAAAGTTGATTGGCAGGCTTCGCGTTACGAACCCGGATATTACGAATCGTATAAACATGCCGCTTACACAAACGGATATGGGCGACGCTATCGGGGTAACCAACGTAACTGTAAGCAGAACCATAAAAGGGATGGAGCAGGATGGGCTGCTGGAGCGCGCCGGAAAAGAACTCATCCTGCACGATGAAGCGGAGCTTCAAAATATCTGTGACTACGACGTTCGCCACCTGGAGATCGACACGTCCTGGTTTCCCGAGCGGTGACGCTAGCTCACCACACCAGCTCAGGAGCCGGCTGGTGAGCCGGTCTGAACCGCTTGCCCATCTACATCCAGCCGAACTCCAAGCCACGCGCATATCGTGGGCGCCAGGTCCATGGCTGATACCGGCGCAAGTTGCTGTGCCTCAATGCCGGGCCCCCGGGCAAATAAGTAACCTCGCGAGCGATGGTCGCCGGTTCGATGCCCCTTGAAGGCCTTCGTGACGGAGCCGGTCTTTGCCGAGGAGACTGATCGAATCTGGCTTGCGCGGTTCCAGACGACATTGAGGTCCGGCAGCTTTGCCAGTTCTGGGCCCTCGAACAGCTGGTCGCTGCGCAGCACCGCCCGCACAGCGGGTTCGCCGGTGTCTTCGTTGACCAGCGCCAGCAGGTCCTGTTCGACTTGCGCGCACAGGGCGTCGTACTCATCGCCGGGTTCCACCATGCCCTGCGGTTCACGGCCGCGCAGGTTGATGCGGATGCCCGCACAATTGTCGTTGGTGTCCACGACGAAGTAGGGGTTTTCGCGCATTTCGCGCACGTCCAGCTCACTGCGCAGTGTCGCCGTTGCGCCGGAACTCCGCCGGCGCAGTCCGCGGGGCAACCGGCGCCACGCTTGGCGGAGCAGCTCCAGCGGGCCGTTGCGAGTATCGACATGGCTCCCCCGCAGTCGCCGCACGATGTCCCGCAGCATGAAGGTGCCATCGTAGTGCGCACCCATGCCGTGGCTGGTAAACAACAGCACGCGGGTTGAAGCATCGACCTGCGCCAGCAGCTCGCCCACCGCTTTAT
>JGI12048J13642_10387038_pt1 | contig 22207 bp, 19 predicted proteins | sample ElkSlonscriptome_16_FD_13642 | JGI IMG/M metagenome (IMG submission 13642)
CAAAGAATTCGTTGAAAAGGCAGGACTGCCGGTTGCCAGTACACTCCTTGGATTGTCGGCTTTCCCCACCAATCATTCCCTCTACACAGGGATGTTGGGCATGCATGGAAACTATGCGCCAAATATCAACACAAACAAATGCGACCTGCTGATCGGCATCGGGATGCGATTTGACGACCGGGTGACAGGAAATTTGAATACATATGCGAAACAGGCCAAGGTGATCCACATTGAAATTGATCCTTCTGAGATCGATAAAAATGTGAAGACCGATGTTGCGATCAATGCAGATGCTAAGCAGGCGCTTGAATTGCTGATCCCGAAAATTAAAAAGAATTCACACGAGGAGTGGCTCGAAACATTCAGTGAACTTCATGAGATTGAATTTGAAAAGGTGATCAGCAAGGATGTTCATCCTCCTGCTGGCAAGATGCACATGGGCGAAGTGGTCAACACCCTGTCGGAACTGACCAAAGGAGAAGCGATCATCGTCACTGACGTCGGACAGCACCAGATGGCCTCTGCCCGCTATTACGGTTTCCAGAAGCAGAATTCATGGATCAGTTCGGGCGGACTGGGCACCATGGGGTTCGGTATCCCTGCGGGAATGGGCGTGGCCCTGGCAAAACCGGACAGGCCGATCTTTGTACTTGTGGGGGACGGCGGATTCCAGATGACCGTCCAGGAGCTGGGTACCATTGCCCAATATAATCTCCCGGTTAAGATCATCCTGTTGAACAATAACTTCCTGGGAATGGTCAGACAATGGCAGCAACTGTTTTTCTCGAACAGGTATTCTTCTACAGAACTGAAGAACCCTGATTTTCTGATGATATCAGAAGGATTTGGGGTTCCTGCGAAACAGATCTCTGAGAGAGATGATCTTAAGGCAGCACTGCAGGATATGCTGGACCTTGATGGACCCTTTATGCTTGAGGTCAAGGTAGAGAAGGAAGGCAATATCTTCCCGATGGTTCCTGCCGGAGGCACTGTATCTGAGATGCGACTTGACTGATGCTTAAACAGGATTAAAATCAAAAGTGATGAAAAAGGAATATACGTTAACCATATTTACAGAGAATAAGATCGGGTTGCTGCACAGGATCACAGTGATCTTTACAAGGCGCCACCTGAATATTGACAGTCTGAACACCTCTGAATCAGAGATCAGGGGCATCTACAGGTTTACAATCGTGGTCAGTACTACTGAGACAATGGTGCAGACAGTGACCAAGCAAATTGAGAAGCAGATCGGTATCCTGAAGGCATTTTACCATACCGAAGAGGAGATCGTCTACCAGGAGATCGCATTGTACAAGGTGCCGACCAAAGCATTTGCACATGGCGATGATGTAGAGAGCCTGATCAGGAAATTCAATGCACGCGTGCTTACCATAGAACCGGAATATATCGTTGTTGAAAAGACAGGTCATAAGACCGAGACCCAGCAGCTCTTCAGGGAGCTTGAATCCTATGGGATCCTCCAGTTTGCCAGGTCAGGGAGAATTGCACTGACAAAACAGATCAGGGAGATCACCTCCTACCTGAAAGAGCTGGAGCAACAGCAAAAAGAATCAGAAGAAGAAGTATTAACCTACAATTAAATCAATAAAATGGCTGTAATTAATTTTGGCGGCGTTGATGAAAATGTCGTTACAAGGGAAGAATTCCCACTCTCAAAAGCCCAGGACGTATTGAAAGACGAAACCGTAGCCGTGATCGGGTATGGTGTCCAGGGACCCGGGCAATCACTCAACCTGAAGGATAACGGTATCAACGTGATTGTTGGTCAGCGTAAGAACTCCCCTTCATGGGACAAGGCGATCAAGGATGGATGGGTAGAAGGAAAGGACCTTTTTGAGATCGAAGAGGCGCTCGAAAAAGGAACGATCATCCAGTACCTTCTCTCAGATGCAGGACAGATCACCTTGTGGCCCACCGTAAAAAAACATCTTACTGCCGGAAAGGCGCTCTATTTTTCACATGGTTTCGGGATCACCTATAAGGAAAGAACCGGGATCATTCCACCTGAAGATGTGGATGTGATCCTCGTTGCACCCAAGGGATCCGGCACGAGCCTGCGCCGGTTATTCGTGGAAGGCAGAGGTTTGAATTCCAGCTACGCGATCTTCCAGGATGCTACCGGAAACGCCTTTGACAGGGTGGTTGCTCTCGGTATCGGCGTTGGATCGGGCTATCTTTTTGAAACAACCTTCAAACAGGAGGTCTATTCAGACCTTACAGGAGAGCGAGGAACCCTGATGGGAGCCATTCAGGGAATCTTTGCAGCACAATACAACACCCTCAGGGAAAATGGACATTCGCCTTCTGAAGCATTCAATGAAACGGTGGAAGAATTGACCCAGAGCCTGATGCCACTTGTGGCTGAAAATGGCATGGACTGGATGTATGCAAACTGCTCCACCACAGCACAAAGAGGTGCGCTCGACTGGTGGAAGAAATTCAGGGATGCGGTACAGCCTGTCTTCTCTGAACTTTATTCACGGATTGAATCCGGCGAGGAGGCCCAGGCTTCAATCGATTCCAACAGTAAAACCGATTACAGGGTAAAGCTGGATGCTGAGTTGAAAGAACTCAGGGAATCGGAGATGTGGAAGACCGGGGCGACCGTAAGGAAGCTGCGGCCGGAAAATAACTGATGATACCATAAACAATTTGTAACAGGGACGCATCAACATGCGTCCCTGTTTATTCATTCACCCTGTATAAACCAGCTACACATGCCTGCTTATGTCCCTCAGGTGAAAGATATCCAGGAGGCCAATACGCGTCTAAACAGCGTTGTGGACCATACCCCCCTGTCGCTGAACCTGAATTTGAGTGACAGGTTTGGAGCAAATATCTGGTTGAAGCGTGAGGACCTCCAGGTAGTACGGTCTTATAAGATCCGTGGAGCATACAATAAGATCGACTCTCTGGACAGGGAAGCACTCAGAAACGGGGTCATCTGTGCGAGTGCCGGAAATCATGCACAGGGTGTTGCCTATTCCTGCCAGCTTCTGGACATCAAATGCCTCATCGTGATGCCTGGTATTACACCACGGCAGAAGATCAGGCAGGTGGAAATGTTTGGTAAGGACCAGGTGGAGATCGTGCTTTTCGGCGATACTTATGATGATGCTTATGAAGAAGCATTACGGATCAGCAAGGAAAGGAAGATCACCTTTATCCATCCGTTTGATGACAAAAAGGTGATCGAAGGTCAGGGGACAGTGGGACTCGAGATTCTGAACAACGCAAAAAATGTGGTCGATTACCTTTTCCTGCCCATTGGGGGAGGCGGACTGGCGGCAGGTGTGGCCTCCGTATTCCGCACACTGAGTCCGGATACAAAACTCATTGGAGTCGAACCTGAGGGTGCGCCGGCCATGATGCATTCCATCGAGTCAGGTGAGATCGTTACACTGGATAAGATCGATAAATTCGTAGACGGCGCCGCTGTAAAAAGGGTGGGGGAGCTTACATTCCCGGTTTGCAGAGATCTGCTTGATGAAGTGATCACGGTGCCGGAAGGCAAGATTTGTACAACCATTCTCAAACTTTACAATGAGGAGGCGATTGTGGCCGAACCCGCCGGTGCACTCTCCATCAGCGCACTCGGTTTTTTTAGTGAGCAGATCAGGGGAAAAGAGGTGGTGTGCATTGTAAGTGGCAGTAACAATGACATCACACGTACTGAAGAGATCAAGGAAAGGTCACTCCTGTATGAGGGGGTGAAGCATTACTTTATCGTCAGGTTTGCCCAGCGCGCCGGCGCTTTAAGAGAGTTTGTCGGTGAGGTGTTGGGTCCGGACGACGACATCACCCATTTCGAATATTCGAAAAAAAGCAGCAGGGAACGCGGACCCGCAGTGATTGGTATCGAACTGAAAAGTCCGGATGATTTCAAACCTTTGATGGAACGGATGGACCTCAGCGGCATCGTCTACGAATATCTGAACGAAAGAGAAGACCTTTTCCAGTTTTTAGTGTGATTTCAGCCTTCAGCCTTCAGCCTTCAGCCTTCAGCCTTCAGCCTTCAGCCTTCAGCCTTCAGCCATCAGTCGCCAGTAGGCAGTTTTCAGTCTAACCTATGCTTTTGTGTCCTGAGCTTGCCGAATGGCAGTCGGGTGGTAGTGGAGAGTTAGGAGAGGGGCTTCGTTTTTACAATTTACTCTGCGAACACTCCGCGCCACTCTGCGGTGAACCCCTCGTGAGCAAAGCGAACCCAACTCCGAAATAAATCTTCATTTCATTGTAACCTTTTATTTTCTTACTATCTTTGCAGCTGGGCAAGTCTCATACGACCAGCTCCTGCTGAAATCCCCCAGGACCGGAAGGTAGCAAGGGTAGGCGGTCGTAGCGGTGCGATATGAGTAGCTTGCCCTTTTTTTATTTGAATTTGGTCAGATTCCGACTTTTTCCTTAAATTCAAGCCTTGAAACCAATCTCCAATTAAAATTTCTCAGATCATGGATGAACAAGCTAATGTTCCAGTATTTAAGGCCTCCGCTATCTATGGCGTCATTGTAGGTCTTGCCTCAATTGTATTAAGCCTGATTCTCTATTTTATCGGGCAGTCGCTCGAACCATGGGCCGGCTATCTCTCAACTATTGTCCTCGTACTGCTTATCATAGGCTCACTTATCATGTTTAAGCGGGAGTATGGGAAAGGGTATGCAAAATACGGTCAGCTGGTACTCGTGAGTTTCATTGTCGGACTTGTGGCCGCCCTCCTCACTTCAGCATTCACCTTTGTCCTGTACACGACCGATGAGGGATACCTTCAGGATACAAAGTATGTCACCCTGGAAAAGGTGGACAAACAATTTGAAAAGCAGGACCTCAAATTCCAGGAGAGATTTTCAGATGAACAGTACGAGGCAGTCGAGAGCCGTCTCGCAGAGCAGAGAAAAAAGGCAATAGACAGGGTAAAGAACCAGACACCCATGAAACTCGCTTTCAGCGGAATTATCGCAATGGTATTTATGTCAGTCATCATTGGCCTCATCGCAGCGATCTTTATTAAACGCAAACCTGAAACGGCACAGCCCTAACGCAGAACATGGATATATCACTGGTAATTCCACTCCTGAACGAAGAAGAATCACTCGATGAACTGAATGACTGGATACACAGGGTGATGACTGACCATGCATTGAGCTATGAGCTGATCATGATCGATGATGGGTCAGGCGACAATTCCTGGGAGAAGATCACAGAACTGAAGAAGCGGAATCCTTCCGTCAGGGGCGTTAAATTCAGAAGGAATTACGGCAAATCTGCTGCCCTGCAGGTGGGCTTCCAGATGGCAAAAGGAGATGTGGTGGTGACCATGGACGCCGATCTGCAGGACAATCCCGAAGAGGTCCCGGAAATGAGAAGAATGGTGATCGAAGAGGGATATGACCTTGTTTCCGGTTGGAAGAAAAAGCGTTATGACCCGGTGCTTTCGAAAAACCTGCCGAGCAAATTATTCAACTGGGCTGCACGCAGACTCAGTGGCATCAGGTTGCACGATTTCAATTGCGGACTCAAAGCCTACCGGAGGTCGGTGGTCAAAAGCATCGAGGTCTACGGTGAAATGCACCGCTACATTCCCGTACTGGCCAAAAGCAGTGGGTTCAGGAAGATCGGCGAGAAGGTGGTTCAGCACCAGGAGCGGAAATACGGGGTGACAAAATTTGGCATGGAGCGTTTTATCAACGGATTCCTGGACTTGCTCTCCGTTACTTTTGTAACGCGATTTGGCAAAAAACCAATGCACCTGTTCGGACTCATTGGCACGCTCATGTTTTTCATCGGTGTGGTTGCTCTTGTGATTATCGGGGTCCAGAAATGGTATGCGCTGCGTCACAAGATTCTTGGAAGCCTTGTGGCCGATAATGTGCTGTTTTACATTGCACTTACATGCATGATCATCGGAGCACAGCTGTTCATAGGGGGATTCCTGGGTGAGCTTGTATCAAGGTCGGCCATGGACAGGAACAATTACCAGATCGAAGAGGAGTGCTAAAACCGGATGAGTGAGGGCAGCTCCCTGATCGCCTTCTCATAATCTGCCGGGATGCCAATATCAATGAAATATTCGCTGCACCGCATGGCGCAGATTTTTAATTGTTCAAGTTGCTTCTCCAGGAAATCTGTCTCAAAAGAAAATTTTTCAGGCAGATCGAACCTGTCGAAAACCGAGGTTGAGGTGATATAGACGCCGCCATTGATCAATCCCGACTTTACAGGCTGTTTTTCTTTGAATCCGACCACTTTGCACACATCCAGTTCAACGGTTCCGTACCTGAAAAAGTCCCTTTTCCGCTTCACTGTCATGCACAGGTCGGCACCATGTGCAAAATAGAACTCGCTCAGGTCATGCAGGTTGACCCTGAAAAAAGTATCCCCGTTCAGAACATATACATGATCCTCTTTTGCCAGTTCCATTGCAAGACGTATTCCGCCTCCTGTGCCGAGAGGCTCCTTCTCTATAGCATAACTGATCCTGATATTTTCATATCGATCGCCAAAATATTCCGAAATAGATTCGCTCTTATATCCTACGGAAAGGATGACATGTTCAATCCCAAAACCCGCCAGGTATTTAAGGATGTATTCCAGGAATGGTTTTTCGTTAAGCGGTGCCATGGGCTTAGGAAGATTCGGGATCTTGCTCTTCAGCCGCGTGCCAAGTCCGCCTGCCAGGATAATGGCCTCTTTGGATTTCATATGGATGGGGTTATTCTGATTTCCAGCTTCTCAATCCGGTCTTTGTAAATTCAAATCTGTGTATATGCACGATCTTGTCCCTGAGCTCTTTGATCACGCGATGCCTGCTGTTGCCCGGACAATAAAAAAGCATGAATCCGCCACCTCCGGCACCACTGATCTTCCCCCCGGAAGCACCCGCACTCATTGCCTGTTCGTAAAGCTCAAGGATCTCCCCGGTGACGATGTTGTCTGCCATTTTCTGTTTGTATTCCCAACCCAGGTTCAGGATATCTCCCATCCTGTCAAGTTCACCCTTCAGCAACACCTCTTTCATCAAACGTGCCTGCTCTTTGATATGATGCATGGCCTCCACGGATGATTTCAGGTTGTTCCTGACATTGTCCTGCTGGGCCTTGATGATCTGCGATGAAAACCGGCTTGTATTGGTATTCAGAAGAATCAGGTTATAAGCCAACTCGTCCAGTACCTCGGTCCGGATACGGAGTGGATTTACGATCACCTTGTCGTCTTTGTAGAATTCCATGAAATTGATCCCCCCAAAGGTGGCTGCGTACTGGTCCTGCTTTCCACCGGCCATCTGCATATCCTCCCGTTCCACCTGGTAGGCCATGTGCGCCATGTCGTATTCGCCCAAAGGAAGATTGAGCCACTCCCTGAATGCACCCAGGATGGTTACCACCAGCGTGGAGGAGCTTCCAAGCCCCGATCCCGGAGGCGCATCAACATGGGTCGTTAGTTCAAACGAAAGCGGCTTCTTGCTGAATTCCCTCACAACGCGGTTGTAAATGCCTTTGATCAGGTCAAGTTTCCCTGTCGCCTCGATCTCCATCTCTGCATCGAACTCTTCCCGGACATCCCGATCCACTGAGTTCAGTACGATTTTTCCATCCTGCCGGGGGATAATGGTCGCATACGCATACATGTTCAGCGTTGCGTTCAGTATGGCTCCCCCATAGAGGTCGGAAAACGGGGAAACATCAGATCCGCCGCCTGCAAACCCAATCCGTAATGGTGCCTTGCTTCTGATAATCATAATTCTTCTGTTAGATTTCCGATGGTATCAACCATGCGTTGCCAGGAATACTGCTCCTTTTCCCGGGCTGCTTCCTGTGAAAATTGTTGTTCCAGCTGCTCCCTGTAAAACCGTAAAATTGCACCGGCGATCGCATCCGCACTTTTTTCCACAACGAAGCCCACCTTGCCGTCGGGAACAATCTCCGGCAATCCCCCCACATTGGTCACAACCATGGGTTTGTTAAAATGATAGGCAATCTGGGAGATCCCGCTCTGTGTGGCAGTTTTGTATGGCTGAACCACCAGGTCGGATGCACAAAAATAGTATTTCACCTCCCCGTCTGGTATAAAATCGGTCCTGAGCACCACCTGCTCACCAACTCCCTTTTCCCGGATCAGTTCCATGTATCCCTCTTCATCGGCATAGAATTCCCCCGCAACAAGCAGTTTGTAATTCGTTCCCTTCAGACCGGCTTCGGCATATGCGCTGATGGCGAGGTCCAGCCCCTTGTAGTCCCTGATAAACCCAAAAAAGAGCGCGTAGTTTTCTTCAGGATCCAGTCCGAGGTGCTCCTTTGCCTCTTTTTTTCCGACCTGCTCCCCGAAATTGTCAAACAGGGGATGCGGGCAAAAAGCGCGGGGCTTCCAGGTGTTAAATTTCTTTGTATCCTCAAGTACAGCATCTGACATGGCAACAAAGGCATCCACCGGTTTGATGAAATATTTTGTAAACAACCTGTCACCGATCCGCTTTTCATGCGGGATGATATTATCCAGGATGGTCACTACCTTGCATGACTTGTATTTCCTGATCCTGCGTGCGATCGTACCAAAACAGGGTCCCATGAAAGGCAGCCAGTATTTGATGATCACAAGATCGGGTTTCATTTTCCGTATCCTGTTGCCGGTCCGCATCCAGTTGATGGGATTCACAGAATTGACCTCCTGCCTGATGTCCAGGTGCTCCGGTGCTTGCCAGTCTGCCATCTGTGTCTTACCGGGGAAAAGAAATCCAGGATATTGTACTGTGAATGTGATGATGGTGACATCGTACCCATTGCGCTGGTATTCAGTTGCAAGACGCTCATTGTAAGCCGCTAACCCGCCGCGGAATGGCCAGGATGTCCCTATGATAATGAGTCTGGGTTTTCTCAATTTTCCTTTTTATTAGCACAAATATAACCAATGAAGTGGATCAGGGGAAGAATTTTTTATGCCATTGTTTGTTATCCCGGTGCAGCACGTAATTGCTGCTGTTCCCTGATGTACCTGATCATCCCATCCACCTGGTCAGGATGATACCACGGATAAAGATCGTCCTTCCTGAACCATGTCAGCTGCTTCCTCGCATATTTTCGCGAATTCCGCCTGACCAGTTCAATCGCCTCGTCAAGCGTGATCTCCCCGTCAAAATACCTGAATATCTCCCTGTATCCGACGGTTTTCATCGCAGCATTTCCCCTGTATCGTTCAACACTTTTCACCTCTTCCACCAGGCCGCTCTCAACCATCCTGTTCACCCGTTCATTGATCCTGTTGTAAAGTACCTCCCGCTCCATATCCAGGGCAAGCCGGACAATATGAAAATCCCGTTCCCTTTTTTGATGAGTGAGAAAGGAGGAATACGGTCTGCCGGTCTGAACTGTCACTTCAAGCGCTTTCAATATGCGATAATGATTGTTCAGGTCGATACGCTCATATGAATCGGGATCAAGTTCCTTCAATTCTATTCTCAGGCTTTCAATGCCATGTATGCTGAATTTTTCAGCCAGTTTTTCGCGTATGACCGGATTGATGGTCGGAAGTTCATCGATCCCGAAACAGACTGCATTGATATAAAGGCCCGATCCGCCGACCATGAAGACAAGGTCGTGCTTGCGGAATAGCTCTTTCAGCCGCTGCAGCACATCCTGTTCATACATGCTGGCATTGTAAGGCTCGGAAAGACTCCTGAACTGGATGAAATGATGCGGGATTTTATCCAGTTCCTCCTTTGAAGGTACAGCAGTTCCAATGGTCGTTTCCTTGTAAACCTGCCTGGAATCTGCCGAAATGATCTCAGTGTTGAAATGACCGGCGAGCCTGATGCCGGTTGCTGTTTTTCCTGATGCGGTAGGACCAGCAAGTACAACGAGTGTTTTATTCATTTGGAAAATCGTCTGCATCCAGGAAATCCAAATCCTCATCATTAAAACCATCACCAGGATCGTCACCCGACAGATCATCGGATAACTCCTCATCTGAAAACCCAAGGTTGTCCAGTCCGAGGTCGATCTGGGGAGGAGGATCTCCATGTGAGAAGACCACCTTGGGCAAAACCCTGCTCTCAGGGATATCCAGGATGTCCGTCAGCTCGATGAAGAAAGACCTTTCAGAAAAGAAATCAAATACATAGAGCATTCGTGCTCCCTGCTCTTTTAAATGCTCCCCGATCCTTGCCTGGTCCATGGTGATCACATTACCACTCTCCTCATCCATCATATCAATGAGTGTGATCTGAAGTTTCTTCTCCCACGATGCGTTTGTGATGAAAAATGAGGAGAGTTGAAGGGGATCATAGGCGAGATCTTTTTGAAGACAGTTGTGAAAATCCAGGAAAGACTGACCACTTTCGATCAGTAGTTCCCTGGCGAACATTTTGTTTTCATCCGAAATGATTCTGAACTTGTAAATCATATCAATCAGTCAGCCTTTTCAGGAATTCCATGGTATCGACGCCATCGGCATAATCCCATAACCTGGGTTCCTGTGTTGTCCCCGGGGGGATTGCATTCTCAATCTCTTTTATTGTTGAGACAACGCATTGTACCTGTTCAGATTGCCCCTTTATCTGTTTTTTTAAACGATTAAGTTCTGAATATTTTTCATAATATACAACTCCGACCGGACTCGCAATGGAGACATCCTCTTTGAACAATACCAGACCATTGTCCAGGAATGGGATCCTCTTCATCAGGAAGATAGTACGATGGTAATCCAGGTTGTTGTTGTATTTGTGGTGCTCCGTCAGTCCCGCCCACTCTTCATACAAACGGAGCAACCTGGTAACATCAAAATGGTCAGGCAAATAGATCTTGGTGACATTCCTGCACCCCAGTCCGAAATAGGTAAATATATCCTTGCCCAACAATAGGAGCTCTTCGTCCGACTCATCTCCCGAGAGGATGGTGATCCCGTTCCTGTTTCGCCTGAGAATATGCGGGGTATTTTTGAAATAGTATGAGAAATGCCTGGCCGAATTATCACTTCCCGTAGCAATCACAGCATCAGCATCCCGAAGGTATTCATCTGTAAACGAAATACGCTTGCCGAACCTTGGTTCCACGGCACAGATGATCCCGGCCACCTGTTTTAACAGGTGGTCATCCTTTGACGATAGTTTGCCCAGGAAGGAGTGTCCCGACATGATCACGGAAAGCATGTCATGGAAGCCGACAAGGGGAATGTTCCCGGCCATGATCACCCCGATAGTTTTTCTGCCTGCCGGATCAACAGGCAGATCAGGATACTGCTGCATCCATTTCACGAGTTGTTCCCTTTTGAGCATCCCTGCAATCGCTCCGATCGCATTCCGGATATGTGCTTCAGTGAACCATCCGTTAAAAGTGTGTTCACTTCTGATCACCTCCTCGAAAGGATCAAAGAATGTAGATGTAAGCACTGACAGGGAACCGTCAGGGTCTGCTTCGCCCCGGGCATGCTGCGCCAGGTATGTCCCGGTGATCACCAGGGCATCGATCATTTCCGATTTATTCAGTGGCATCCCGATGCTTCCTATTCGTTCTGTTTCCTGATCAGGTTCAGTGCCGATCCTGCCTGGAACCAGGCGATCTGTGTCTGGTTATAGGTATGGCTCACCTCAAATTCATCATTGGTTCCGTCTGCGTGGTCCAGTCTCACAGTAAGGTTATTGCCGGGTGCAAAATCGTCCAGCCCAAGGATATGGATCGTATCGTCTTCACGTACTTTGTCATAATCTTCTTTGTTGACAAAGTTAAGGGCCAGCATTCCCTGTTTTTTCAGGTTCGTTTCGTGGATCCGGGCAAAGGATTTCACGATGACGGCTTTAACACCCAGGTGCCTGGGCTCCATGGCAGCATGCTCCCTGGAAGAGCCTTCGCCATAGTTTTCATCTCCCACAACAACCGACCCGATACCTGCAGCCTTGTATGCCCTGGCAGTTTCAGGAACTTCGCCGACTGCGCCGGTCAGCTGGTTGGTGACAGCATTGGTTTTTTTATTGAAATAGTTTACCGCACCGATGAGGAGGTTGTTGGAAATATTGTCCAGGTGACCCCGGTATCGTAGCCAGGGTCCGGCCATGGAGATATGGTCGGTGGTACATTTACCTTCGGCCTTGATCAGGAGTTTCAATCCTTTCAGGTCACCCTCTTTCCATGGCAGGAACGGATCAAGCAGTTGCAACCGGTTGGAGTCGGGATTCACATCAATGGTGATGGCCGAACCATCCTTCGCAGGTGCCTGGTATCCGCTGTCTTCAACACTGAATCCCTTTACCGGCATCTCAATTCCCACGGGTTCATCAAGTTTCACCTCTTCGCCCTTCTCATTTTTCAGTTTATCGCTGAGCGGATTGAAGGTAAGGTCACCGGCAATGGTCATGGCTGTGACGATTTCCGGTGAAGCTACAAATGCATGGGTGTTCGGGTTCCCGTCGTTGCGTTTTGCAAAATTCCTGTTGAACGAGGTGATGATAGAGTTCTTCCTTTCTTTATCAGAATTGTGCCTTGCCCATTGCCCGATACAGGGTCCGCATGCATTTGCAAGGACCACTCCGCCCATCTCTCCAAATACATCCAGCAATCCGTCCCGGTCGACCGTATACCTCACCAGTTCGGAGCCCGGGGTGATTGTAAATTCTGTCTTCACCTTCAGCCCTTTGTCTACCGCCTGCTGTGCCACCGAAGCTGCCCTGGTGATATCCTCGTAAGATGAATTTGTGCAGGAGCCGATAAGTCCCACTTCCAGCTCCCTGGGATAATTGTTCTCCCTGACCGCCGCTGCAAATTCAGAGATGGGCCAGGCTTTATCCGGACTAAATGGACCGTTGATATGTGGTTCCAGCTCGTCGAGGTTGATCTCGATCACTTCGTCGAAATATTTTTCGGGATCGGCATATACTTCCGGGTCACCGGTAAGATGTTCCGCCACCTTGTCCGCCTCAGTTGCTACATCCACGCGGTCTGTACCGCGGAGGTAATTCCGCATCTTCTCATCATAACCAAACAGCGAGGTGGTGGCACCGATCTCTGCTCCCATGTTACAGATCGTTCCTTTACCTGTACAGGAGATGTTCTCAGCACCCTCACCGAAGTATTCCACGATCTTTCCGGTTCCGCCTTTTACGGTAAGCAGACCCGCTACTTTCAGGATGACGTCTTTCGCCGATGTCCATCCACTCAATTTACCTGTGAGTTTGACTCCCACCAGTTTTGGGAATTTCAATTCCCAGGGCATCCCTGCCATCACATCAACAGCATCTGCCCCACCAACTCCAATGGCCACCATGCCAAGTCCGCCGGCATTCACGGTATGGGAATCGGTACCGATCATCATCCCTCCGGGAAATGCGTAGTTCTCCAGGATCACCTGGTGAATGATACCGGCCCCGGGTTTCCAGAAGCCAATGCCATATTTATTGGATACATTTGACAGGAAATCGAAAACTTCCTTGTTGGTATCTACAGCATTCCGCAGGTCTGCATCTGCCCCCACCTTTGCCTGGATCAAATGATCGCAATGTACGGTGGAAGGCACCGCGACTTTATCCTTTCCCGCCTGCATGAACTGCAAAAGGGCCATCTGCGCGGTTGCATCCTGCATTGCTACACGGTCGGGCGCGAAATTCACATAATCAACTCCCCGCCCGAAAGCCTTCAGGTCATTTTCGTTGTACAGGTGGGTGTAGAGAATCTTTTCCGTCAGGCTAAGCGGCCTTTTGATTTCGTTTCTAATCTTTTCAAGCTTTGAGGAAAGTTCAGCGTAGGTGTTTTTTATCAGATCCAGATCAAATGCCATATTGTTTTGTGTTTTTAGTAAAGGAACAAAATTAACGAAATGACTTTAATTATCAGGGGTAATCAAAATATTCGTCGATAGATTGACGTAAATAAAAAACAGATTGTTCAGTTTTTCTTAACTTTCGACCTAATTATTCAACGAATGAGATTTGGTGTACTATTCAGGGAAAACCTGAGAATTTCTTTCAAGGCAATCAGGACCAGTCTGTTGAGAACTATTCTTACTGTGCTGATCATTGCTTTTGGGATCATGGCGCTTGTGGGCATCCTTACCGCGATTGACGCCATTCAGAACAGCCTCACGAGTCAGTTTAGCCTGATGGGAGCAAATACCTTTACCATTGAATCCAGGAGCATGAATGTGCAGATCGGTGACCAGTCCTACCGGAGAAAGAACCACAGTTATATCAGTTATAAACAGGCCCGGGATTTCAAGGAGAGATACCAGTTTCCCGCTGAAGTATCCGTGATGGTGTGGGCCTCGGGAAATGCTGTGATCAAGCATGGCAAATATAAATCCAATCCGAATATCAGGGTCCAGGGAGTGGATGAGGGATACCTGTTTACTGCCGGATACGAGATTGAAAGAGGCCGGAATTTCAATACAACCGATATCATGAAAAGTGAACCAGTGGTGATCATCGGAAACAATGTGGCCAAAGCTGCATTTGAGGACAACGAGGATCCACTCAACCGGTTCATAACAGTTGGGAACGGCCGGTACCGTGTGATCGGTGTCCTGGAAAGCAGGGGCTCCTCAATGGGGATGGGATCCGACCGGGTCTGCCTCATTCCCTATACCAATGTCAGGCAGTATTTTTCAAGGCCAAATATGAATTACGATATCAATGTCAGGGCATACGATCCGATGCTGATGGATGTGGCCATGTCGGAAGCAGAAGGGATCTTCAGGATCGTCAGGGGCCTTGATCCCAGGGATGAGAGCGACTTCAACATCACCAGCAGTGACCAGCTTTCACAGATGCTGATTGAAAATCTGAGGTTTGTTCGCTATATTGCAGTTGCAATCGGAATCATTACCCTTCTGGGGGCTGCAATCGGACTGATGAATATTATGCTTGTTTCAGTTACCGAACGAACCAGGGAGGTGGGTACGCGAAAAGCACTGGGCGCAAAGTCAGTGATGATCCGCCGGCAATTTCTTTATGAAGCCATTGTTATTGGGCAGATTGGAGGTCTGGTTGGAATATTTTTAGGAATTTTAATTGGAAATGCTGTATCTTTAACAATCGGAACAAGTTTTATCGTGCCCTGGAACTGGATTGTGCTGGGTGTGAGTGTCTGTTTTGTGGTTGGCTTGATCTCGGGTGTGATCCCTGCAAGAAAGGCGTCAAGACTTGACCCGATCAATGCACTAAGACATGAATAAATGAGTTGATTGTTATGGATGATATATACCTTAAAAAAACATTTAATTCACCTGAAGTTGAATTTATCGCTTCAACAGGGGAGCTGAATATTGAAGGGAGGTCCATCCCGGAAGATCCCGGTGAATTTTTCGACCGCCTCATCAACTGGTTGAACGATTATTTCCTGGAACCGGTAGAGGAGACAGTAATGAACATCAAACTGGAATATATCAACAGCGGATCTTCCAAATACATGCTCGAATTACTGCGTATCCTGAAGGTGAATTACGGGAAGGGAAAAAAGGTCCTCGTAAAATGGTATTTTGAAGAGGGCGATGAATCCATAGAGGAACTTGGTCAGCACTACGAACAAACCATGCAGATCCCTTTCGAGATCATCGAATATTATTAACGACTATTGATCAATCAAAAAACCAGGGGGCGGAATTCATTCCGCCCCCCTTTTTTTTGTTATATTTTCAACGATCCCTCATTTAATTATGTTCCGGAATCCTCTTTTTCAGTGAAAGGATCAACAGGGCGATGGCACCGAGTGGCAGGTTGACCAGGTTGGATGTACATGTTCTAAAAATTGTGACAAAAGAAAAGATAGCCTCACCTGGGCGGTTTCAGAAGAGGGCAAAAGATTGGATTGGGTTGTATTCTGCGCATTGTTGTTGCCTGATTTCCCCGGGTTAAGGATCGTGAAAGAAAAGAATTAGTATATTCACCAATCCGGGGAACTGGTGTTGTAAATCCCCGCGTCTCGTGATCAGCTTCTATTCGAAATGCGCTTTAAATACAAAATAACAGTATTCATGGTTCTTCTGGGTTTGAGTAATGTGGGCGCACAGCCGGCAGAATCACCGAATATCGTTTTTATCGCCGTTGATGATCTGAATTGTGATTTCGGGGCGTATGGAAACCGGATGGTGAAAAGTCCGAATCTGGATGAAATCGCTGAGGAAGGAGTGATATTTACAAACAATCATTGCCAGAAAGCTGTATGCGGACCTTCAAGGGCCAGTCTGCTCAGTGGATTCACACCAGAGCATACAGGGATAACCGGATTTTATCAATACCTGCGAGACATGTATCCGAATGTGTTAACACTGCCACAATTTTTTAAGAACAAGGGATATACGACCATAGGAATGGGAAAGATCCATGATTTTCGGAATGTTTCTGAAACCGATAATGTTGATCTTGTTAGCTGGACAAAATGGTTGAATATATATGGAAAGCAATATGTCAACTCAACGGGCAAACCTGCTACAGAAATGGCAGATGTTGCTGATAATGTCTATACCGATGGAAAACTGGGAGATGCAGCACTGGCTCAAATTGATCTGCTTGTGGAAAGTGATGCACCTTTTTTCCTTGCTGTAGGTTTTAAGAAACCACACCTTCCTTTTGTGGCCCCGACAAAATATTGGAATTTGTATGACAGGGACTCTATCTCTCTTGCCCCGTTTAGGAAATACGCGCAGGATGACAGAGAATTCGTACATAATCCCGGGGCTGAATTCAGGAACGGTTATGACGATGTGCCGCAGGAGGGAACTTTCTCACATGACCTGCAGCGGAAATATATTCATGGCTATTATGCCTGTGTTTCATATGTCGACACACAGATTGGGAAAATAAAGGAGGCCCTGGTGGAAAATGGACTCTATGAGAACACCATCATCGTGATCTGGGGGGATCATGGTTTTTCTCTCGGGGACCATACAAATTGGGGGAAACACACGAATTTCGATTATGCCACCAGATGTCCTTTAATCATCAGGACGCCTGGTGGGCGAGCAGGATACAAGTGTGCTTCCCCAACTGAATTGCTTGATATCTATCCCACACTGGTAGACCTTGCAGGATACGCAGTACCGGATACCCTGGATGGTATCAGCCTGGTTCCGATCCTTGACGGGACCCGGGACAGGGTGAAGTCGTTTTCTGTAAGCCAGTACTGGAGAGGAGGGAGCAACGGATTTGCACTGCGATCAGATTATTACCAGTTTGTAGAATGGCAGAGTAATAATGTAGTTACGCACAGGCAATTGTTCAATTTTGCTGCCGATCCTTACCAGACGAAGAATTTGTACTTGCTGCCTGAATATCATGAGATGATTGATACCTTTTCATTCAGGTTAAACAATTACAGGCTTCATGGTGAAAATACAGCTCCTGTAAACATCACAGATCAAACCGATAGCCTTGGTTTGTATCGCAAAGATGAATTGCTTGAATTTATCGTTTTTGGATCTGAACCGGATGAGATTGCTCCCCTGAAAGAGGCTGCAGTATCCATCGGTCAGCTGGAATTGCCTACAAGCGGTAAAGGGTATGCTGCGCTTAACCTGCAACCTTTGGTATATACATACAAAATTGAAAAAGAGAATTATTCCTCTGTTACAGGGATTCTCAACCTGTCAAAAGATACCATTGTTAGGGATACCCTGGTACGGAAAGGATACCGGTATTCACTCCAGGTCTCGGATCATACCACCGGATCTTTTTTGGAAGATATTCCCGTCATAGTTGGGGATTCTGCAAAGACAACAGGTCCGGATGGCAGCATCACCATGAACCTGGTTCCGGGGGTACACAACATCCTGATCGAGTCGGCCGGTTATGAGGCGCTTGAAATGAGCTTTGAGTTGTATTCCGACAGCGTGATGCAGACCGACCTGGTTCGGAGCAATGTGGATCTTGTTTTAAAACTAACGTCGAATGGAACACCTGTTGAAAATGCCAATGTTGATATAAATGGCATTTTGTCGGAAACATCAGACATCACAGGAACCGCGCAATTCCTTGATTTAACTGCACTCCAGGAATATGGGTACCATGCGAGCAAGGATGGTTATATCCCGGTTTGGGATACCGTATTCTTGCTGAAAGATACAATCATACAACTTGCGCTGGAGCCACAGCTTTTTGATATTTCATTTATTGTGCGTGAAAAAAACTCGGGGCAGGCATTTTCAAATGTTGCCGTGTCTTTTGATGATCTGGTGAAGTATTCCGGGTTGGAAGGCGAAGTTCTTTTTTCAGATTTTCCCGCCGGCCTGTATGCAGCTTCTGCAGAAACTGAAAATTATGAAATATGGACTTCTATAGTGGATGTTCAACGGGATACTTCTATAGTCATTACAATGTCGCTGACAGGGGAAGAAACGCGTATTGTTCCTGTGGCCATGCAAATCCAGCCCAACCCTTCAAAGGCAAGTTGCAGGATCGAATATAGCGGACCTGTATCGGAGATATGGATTGTCAAATCTTCCGGTGAGCGGGTGGTGCATTATGGAAAAGTCTCCCGCGATACTGTTCTGCAGGCTGAAAACCTGCAACCCGGCCTGTATTTTATTTATATGCAAACTGAGCATTGCAGATGGGTGAAAAAGCTCATCATTACAGGTTAGTTGATGCGGGAAATAGTAAATAAAAAAAGCCGCCTCGGTCCGAGGCGGCTTTTTTATCAGGTAATGCAGGTTTCCTATGCAAACATCTTTGGTATCAGGTCAACAACCCTTGCGGAGTAACCCCACTCGTTGTCATACCATGAAAGAACCTTCACTGTTTTACCATTGACCATGGTTGAAAGTGCATCAAAGATCGAAGAGTGTGCATTGTGGATGATGTCCACAGATACAATTGGGTCTTCTGTATACTCAAGAACGCCTTTCATCGGACCTTCAGCTGCTTTTTTCATCGCTGCATTGATCTCTTCAACAGTTACCTCTTTTTTCAGGTTGGCAACCAGGTCAACACATGAACCGGTGGGGGTAGGTACCCTAACTGCCATACCGTCGAGTTTGCCATTCAGTTCAGGAATTACTTTTCCAACTGCTTTGGCAGCCCCCGTGGTGGTCGGGATCTGTGAGACTGCAGCGGAGCGTGCCCTGCGAAGGTCGCTGTGCGGCAGGTCAAGGATCGCCTGGTCATTGGTGTAGGAGTGAATGGTCGTCATCAGACCGTTCTCAACACCAAAGGAGTCATTTAGTACTTTTACAACCGGTGCGAGGCAGTTTGTGGTACATGATGCATTCGAGATACACTGGTCTTCTGGCCTCAATGCATCATCATTCACACCAAGAACGATCATGTTGTCGATTGCGTCCTTTGAAGGAACTGTAAGGATAACCTTCTTGGCGCCATTCTTCAGGTGATCGCCATATCCGCCTTTGGGGCTTTCCTTGGCGCGGAATACTCCGGTGGATTCAATGACCACGTCGGGAGTCTCAGTCCAAGGAATACTTGCCGGACTCTTTTCTGCAGTCACTTTGTATTTTACACCATTAACGATGATGTTCTCATCGTCGTGCGATACGCCCGGGAACTGACCTTGTGTGGAGTCATACTTCAGAAGGTGAGCAAGGGTTTTGTTATCTGTCAGGTCATTGATACCAACGACAACAAGATCTTCCCTTTCGAGTGCAAGTTTGAAAACATTACGACCAATACGGCCAAATCCATTAATGGCTACTTTAATTTTTCCCATGATGATTTAAACTATTAGTTGAACAACAATTGAATACGCTAAATTTTGAAGAGTGCAAATGTAACCAATAATAATCAGGAGTCAAAAGATTTTGACTGAATTTGATGTTAAGTTTAGCTTAATATTGAAGCCGGACAGGTGAGGCCTGTTCCTTTGCTTCCCGCCGCTCCTGCCGTCGCTCTTTCCAGCTCTTCGCCCGGGCTGTTTCGCTTATATCAAGCATGGTCCCAAAGCGGTAACCAACGTGCATGTTGAAAAAGAAAAAGCTCAATTCTTCTGTGGCCATGATCTCAATATTCTTTGGGTATACCGTGAATCCGATCCCTGCTTCCAGCGCATGGACCACCGGCTCCCGTTCGCTGTATTCGAATGAGAGGGTTCCGTTGGCAGTGATTCCGGGTATGGGTTCAAGTTCGTCAAATCCCTTTGTAAAAGCAGCTGTGCCCCCGTAATTATACAGGTGAATACCCGGATCGAATTTTTTCTCTTCAGTGGAGATGATGTCCAGTCCGCTGCTGCTGTATGTATTGATCTCATAATAGATCGGCTTGAGAAAACCAATGGAAAGTCCGCCGCTGTATGCCAGGCGTATGGAGATCGAGGAGAAGTCATATTTCCTGAACAATTCGTGCTGGTGTCCGATCTGACCTTTTAGTTCCCAGAAAAGATTCTTCTTCCCGTAGACAAACCTGCTGGGATAAAAGTTAGTAGTAACGATTGATTTAATCTCCTTGGGATGCTTCACATAATCGAAGGATACATCATAGATCCTGTCATTCCTGGCATTGATGAACCTGGCATACCTGAAGTCAGCCCCAAAACCGTTGCTGTTGAGCTGAATTCCCAGGGTCTGTTCATTGTGAAACAGCATCTTGGGCTGGTCAACAATGACTCCCTGGCCCATCACCGGGGGGGATGAGATCAACAGCAACAGTATGACCGGAAGGTGTTTCACTGTATGTGATGTGGTTACTTTTTTATGCCGATGATGCAGGTTTCATTCAGGATCACACGCGTTTTATAGTATAACGCAACAGTGAGCCTGAAGTTTTATACAAAAAAAAGATTTACCACATGGTAAATCTTATTGCTATGGTGTCAGGGATTCACAGATCCCGGATGGTTATGCTTGTACGACTTCAGGATGGTCTTCAGCCAGGTCGGACATCGCCGGACACACTTCCCTGTTGCATGCACTCATAATGAGCCCAACTGCAAAAAAAAGTACGATGATTACTGCTGCTTTTTTCATAATGATCAATTTTATTCATGAGTACCCGCTACAAATATAAAATATTATTGAATAAAATGAAACCGGTCGCATAATAAGTCATTTGAAACCAGGCGCCAGGTATCAGTTTTAATACTTCAGGCACATTATGCCCTGCCCTTATAATACTCTACCTTGTTTCCCGAGAGGTGGCTGATCCTGGAGAAGATCTCTTTCAGATTGTCGTCCGATAATTTCTGAAATGACCTGGCAATGTCGATCTTTTCCTGCAACATGGCAGGATCCTTCGGACCTGTAACCAATACATGGTTGGGAATTGAAAGTGCAAACTGGATGCCCTCTTCGACGGTGATATGGTCCATTACTGTATCATCCGCATCACGACTGCCGTCAAAGCCACGGCCGAAAAAGGCACCACCGGCCATGGTCTTCATCGCGATCACCCCCATCTTCTTCTCATGGAGCTGAGGGACAACATTTTCAATAAAACTCTCGTGCCCCGGGTCCAATGCATTGATCGGCAACATACAGGCTTCAGGCTCATCTGTCAGCTCCAGGATATGCTGGTGGGCCTTGATGGTGGTATGTCCTGAAAAACCCAGGTGCTTGATCTTACCTGCCTCTTTTGCCTCCAGCATCACATCAAGCACTCCGTTATCGATCCTTTTGTCCACATCCTCCTCGCTCCTGATGGCATGCATCAGCCAGAGATCAATGGTGTCTGTGTTTAGTCGCCTGAGGGAATCGGCCAGGTCTTTTTCCGCAGTTTTCCGGTCTGTCGCACGCGTTTTAGTCATCAGGAAAATCTCATCCCTGTACCGGGGCGTCAGCAAGCGGCCGTATTTCTCTTCGGACCCCCCATCCTGGTAAGATTCGGCTGTGTCGAAATAGCGAATGCCGCCCTCGATGGCTGTCTCGATGGTCTCCTGTGCCATCTGATCCTCCATCCGGCCGATGTGAAAGCCTCCCAGCCCCAACATGGTGACCTTTTTACCGGTGCTCCCGAACGCATTGAGTGGCAACAGTGTACCCCATTTGTCCCTTGCGGGAGCAATTGCGCTGCCAAACAGGGGGTTCAGGGGAATTGTCAATGATGCTGCCGTGCCAGATACTATCTTGATAAATCTTCTTCTTGATGTCATGTTTTAATTGCTTTTCAGAATAACAGGAAAGATGATGGATTGTTTGCCCTTCGGCAAGCTCAGGGCACTTCCGACTGAAGACAGGCTTTCGACAGTCAATGACTGCCCACCGCCCACTGCCGACTGCCGACTGCCGACTGCCGACTGCTTACTGCCGACTGCCGACTGCCCACTGCCCACCGCCG
>JGI12048J13642_10455608_pt1 | contig 22205 bp, 10 predicted proteins | sample ElkSlonscriptome_16_FD_13642 | JGI IMG/M metagenome (IMG submission 13642)
GACCTCGTTGCCCAGAAGGTGCAACGGTTTGCAACCGTGGAGGACCTTGCAAAGCATAAATGCACCATCGAGGAAATGGAAGAGTACGAACCCCACGTGGTAAGGGGAAATGTGATCTACGCAGGGGTGGACTATGAAGCCATCGTCAGGAAAGCTGAGAAAGACCCGGATGGATGTGATGTGATCCTCTGGGATGGAGGCAATAATGATTTCCCGTTCTATAAACCTGACCTCACCATAACCGTGGCCGACCCACATCGCCCGGGACATGAGCTCTCATATTATCCTGGTGAAGTGACCCTGAGGATTGCCGATGTTGTTGTGATCAATAAAATGGACAGCGCAGCGCCGGAAAACATCCAGGTGGTCAGGGAAAATATTGAAGCGGTAAACCCGGAAGCCATCGTCGTTGACGGTGCTTCACCCATCAAAGTGGACGACCCTTCTGTGATCAGGGGAAAGAGGGTTCTCGTCGTGGAAGACGGACCCACGCTCACGCATGGGGAGATGAAGATCGGTGCCGGTGTTGTTGCTGCAAGGAAATTCGGTGCAGCCGAGTTGGTCGATCCGAGACCCTATACGGTTGGAAAACTCTCGGAGACATTCGATATCTATCCCGGGATCGGAACGCTACTTCCGGCAATGGGCTACGGAGAACAACAACTGAAAGACCTTGAAGCTACCATCAATGCCACCGATTGCGATGCAGTCGTGATCGGAACACCCATTGACCTGAACAGGATCATCAATATTAAAAAACCAAACACAAGGGTATTCTACGACCTTCAGGAAATCGGTAAACCAGACCTCACAGAGGTGATCGATGATTTTGTCAGCAAACACAAACTGGGATAAGGCACCTCGACGGGACCATTTCCATGGCCCGCATGGAGCCGGGAACTGCATCAACGGAATTCTTCATATGTGTAGGTGACCAGCCATCCCTCGACCAGGGAGGGATGCGGAATCCGGACAAACAGGGTTTTGCAGCATTCGGAAAAGTGGTCAAAGGAATGGATGTAGTCAGGAAGATCCACGCGCTGAGGGCGGAGGAACAATACCTGGACGACCATGTCTGCATCACGCACACGACGGTTGGCAATAATTTGTAATCATTCCAGATGTTAAAGAATGTATTTTTGTAACACCACTTGAGCCGGAAAACAGTATCCATATGAAAAGAATCCTGTTGTTCCTGCTTCTTACCGGTTATGCCCTGCATGCAGCCGCCCGCCAGGACAGTGTTATTGAAAAGAGGACCTACCAGGTTCAAAAACTGGAGGGTGACAGTCCTGTTATTGACGGTCACCTCAACGAGAGCACATGGAGTGAGGCTGCCTGGGAAGGCGATTTCATTCAGCATATGCCATATGACGGCAAAAAGCCCTCCTACCCTACCCAGTACAAGATCGTACATGACGAAGCATATATCTATGTAGCCATCGAGTCGTTTGACCCCGCTCCCGACAGCATCGTGAAACGCATGACAAGAAGAGATGAGATCGAGGGAGATTTTGTATTCGTCGATTTCGATAGTCATCATGACCTCCGCAGCTGTTTCGAGTTTATCGTCACTGCCGGCGGAGTAAAAGGCGATATCATCTTTTCCAACAATGGAAGTGACCAGGATGATACCTGGGACCCGGTCTGGTGGGTAAAAACCTCCATCGGGAAGGAAAGCTGGATCGCTGAGATGAAGATCCCCTTCAGTCAGCTGAGATTTGACAACAGTGACTCCGGCGTCTGGGGCCTGCTTGTGGGCCGGAACATCTACAGGAAGGAGGAACTCTCCCTCTGGCAGCACATCCCACCTGATGCACCCGGCATGATCCACCTGTTCGGGGAATTGCATGGTATGAAAGGCGTGAAACCACGGAAACAGGCCGAAGTCACCCCGTATGTGACTACCGGTCTTGCGCGGTATGAGGCCGATCCTGACAACCCTTTCCTCACGGGAAAGGAGGGAATACTGAATGCAGGTGTTGACGCGAAAATAGGTCTCACAAACAACCTGACACTCGACCTCTCTGTAAATCCGGATTTCGGACAGGTGGAAGCCGACCCCTCCCAGGTGAACCTGTCTGCCTACGAAACTTTTTTCCGCGAAAAAAGACCCTTGTTCATCGAAGGAAAGAGCATCTATAACTTTCCACTCGGATTTGGTGATGGCGGACAAGGCTCGCATACACTATTCTACAGCAGGAGGATCGGTCGGAATCCGCATTATTACCCCGACCTCGATGAGGGTGAATATGCAGCCGAACCCGGGCAGACCAACATCATCGCTGCAGCAAAAGTCAGCGGCAAGACCAAGAACGGAACCTCTATCGGGATCCTGGAAAGTGTTACTGCAGAGGAGTTTGTGGAAGTGGACAGGAACGGAACCAGGGACAGGGTTGCAGTGGAACCGATGACCAACTATTTTGTGGCCAGGATCCTTCAGGACATGAACAACGGCAATACAATATTGGGTGGCATAGCGACCTCTACCTACCGCGACATCAATGATGATCACCTCGCTTTCATGCCTGTATCTGCCACAACGGGAGGTGTGGATTTTCAGCAATTCTGGGGACAAAAAGGATACAACGTCAAGCTGGTCAACTATTTCAGTCATGTCACAGGCACCCGCGAAGCCATCACCGGGCTGCAGCGTTCCCCGGCCCACCTCTACCAACGACCGGATGCCGATTACCTCGAATTGGACAGCTCCCGGAACAGCCTCTCCGGATTCGGCGGAAGTTTTCAACTACAAAAGACCAGTGGACGCTTCAATGCCCTGTTCGCCACTGTCTGGAAATCCCCCGGACTGGAGATCAATGACCTGGGCTACTTCCGGATCGGGGACGAGATCATGGAGATCCTCTGGGTCGGCTACAATTTCTACGAACCCTTCTCGATATTCCGAAGAATGCACCTGAGTGCCAACCAGTACAGGGCATGGGATTTCGGTGGGTACCTGGCGCTTGGGGGATTTGAAGGTGGCGTCAATGCCGTATTCAGGAATTTTTGGAGTGTGCATTCATACATCAATATCCATGGAGACCTGCGGTACAATACCCTGCTCCGGGGCGGCCCCTCTTTCATGGTACCTGGCAGTGCGAGCTTCAACGTGCATTTGGGAACAGATGGCCGGAAAAAACTGGTCATCGAACCCTCATTTCGTATGGAAAAAGGATTCGAGGGTTACGAGCAGTCAACAAGCTTTGGCCTGGAAGTCGAATACCGCCCCATTGATGCACTGAACATCTCCATTGAACCTGAATACATGAAAAGCTTTAAAATGCTCCAATATGTCTCACAGGAGGAGGTCGGCAGTACCAGCCGCTATATCTTTTCATCTATCGAACAGAACATCCTGGCAGTCTCGATCCGCGCCAACCTCACCCTTACACCGGAGCTGACCATCCAGTACTGGGGACAACCCTTCCTGGCTTGCGGAGATTACCACGATTTTAAATACATCACCGATGGACTCGCAGATGATTTTCAAAACCGGTTCCATGTATATGCAGAAGAGGAGATCCTCCTTGATGAATCAGAAAACCAGTATCGGGTGACCGAATCAGGGACCGGTCTGGATGAATACCGGTTCTCAAACCCCGACTTCAAGGTCAGGGAATTCCTCTCCAACATGGTGCTCCGCTGGGAATACCGGCCCGGCTCCTACCTTTACGCAGTGTGGTCCCAATCAAGGAACGGATTTACCGAAGATTCCGAATTTTCCATCAATAATGACCTCCCCGAGATCTGGAACATTACCCCCAGGAATGTGTTCCTGGTCAAGGTATCCTTCAGGATCGGAAGATAATGGCACGCTGCCTATTCTACACTACAGTCTACATCCTGCAGCTGGCTGTCCCAGCAATGCCACTCCTCGTCACCAAAATGCCTGGAGTCCATCACATGACCTGCATTGGTTTGCGTGCTCCATTCTATATTCGTCGTGGTATCGGCTTTCGATATCGTGTAATGTGCATCATACTCCAGTGAAGGATCAATACCAAAATCGATGTAATCTTCATACAACTCATTTTGCTGATCGATCACGGTGTAACGGATATTTGCCACATCCTCCTCAAAGTCCTTGCTATAGGTGACATCCAGGTAAGGGGTCGGGTATTGCGGACTATGACTCAATGTCCAGTTGGCCGCAGTATGATCATACCTGATCACTCCTTCAAACCAGGTGAATTCCTCAAACACACCTGCTTCTGAAAGCGTCATTTCCATACTGAATGTTTCATTGTCAATTCTCGATCCCAGCAGCTCGGCTACAATGGTGCGACCGTTGACCGTCACGCTGTAGCTCCACAACCATGTTTCATCACCCTGGTAAACCGGCTCATGATTAAAAGCAGCTGCATATGCGACGGTCGGAACCACGATATTGGCAGCTACAACAGTATTCCAGACAAGGATCGTCCCGGCTGAATAGAACCAGTTGTAGATACTATTCACTTCGGCGGCATCCTTGGTTGCATTGGTTGGAAACTTGTCCCAGTCGATCACCAGGGACTCCGCGGGTGGAAGTTCCATGGGGTCTGGTTCTTTTTCACATGAATTCAATGCCAGCATCAGTCCGGCGCCAAAGATCATCATCACAAATGTTGACTTTAATATCTTCATATTTCTGTTTTTTTATTGTTACTAACTCTTTTGTACGTGAGAAACGCAATTTCGTTACATTAATTGCCATGATCGAAGGGAGTCTACAAGTCAGTAAGACCTGGAACACCCAACCCGATCAATAGAATCACCGGGGTTCTGGCCCGATGATCAGCCGTATTGCAGCAGGTGCATGACGGGCGAACTCAATCTGAAGGATATAAATGCCCGATGGCCAATGTGAAAAATCAAGGGCTTCTCCGGACGTGACCATCGTCATCACTTCCAGGGTTTTGCCTGTCAGGTCCGTCATACGGATCCCCCTGACCGTTAACCCGGGATCTGTCTCCAGGAAAAACCGCCCGTCCCCCGGGTTTGGATAAAGCTTCACCCTGTTGGACATTTCCGTCATCGATTCACCAAGCACAGATACCTGGAAATAAAAAAAAGCACCCTGTAGCGCATTCCCGGCAGTATCGGAAACACCACTGATCACAATGGAGTAACTCCCATTCTCCAGGCCCGAAACAGCAAGAAAAACCTCTGCATTTGTACCTCCGGCATAACTGGCAGATGAAACAGCAACACTGCCTGAAATACCATAATTTGAAGGATCTGTTGCCGTCAGACTGTCCAGCGGTTCATTGAACCAGAGCCTGATTTCCTCCGCTGACAGAGTGGTCACACTGTCCAGTACAGGAGCAAGTTCATCCAGGTTTCCACCTCGATACATGAGTTCAACATATTCCGGGTGATCAATAAACGGGTTACGGTTGTCCTGAAAACCATAAACGGCATCATTCCGCTCCCGCTCCTTTTCACTGACCGGATCCTCCTGGTGCCAGCGCAACAGCATCTCCCGCGCCCACGGTTTCAGCTGTGCACCATCTACCATCGGACTGCCTGCCCATCCGGCATCCTCCCCATAGTAGCGTACCGACATATAAAAATAGGTCCGTGCAAAATCGCCTTTATAAACATCAATGGGCTCAAAAACAGTTCCCGTGTAACCGGTCACCGAGCAGGGGCCGACCTCCGATCCGTTCAGGGAGGTCCATGTTGGCTGGTCGGTCTCCCCGAAGGGATAATTCCCTCGTCTCCCGTTCACATACCCATCGGTCGGATAAATGTGGAACAGGTCGGTGTACATCGGCGAAGCATCATTGAACCAGCTTTTCGGAAATGAGTGTTCCCGGTTGTAGCAGCTTCCTTCGCCGCTGTAATTTCCGCACTGGTCGTCGCCGAAAACATAGACATAAGGTTCCGGACCATCAGGGATATCTGAATACATGTCCCATACCGTGCCATCCTCCCTGTCATCCGTGGTTTGAACGGCGGTCCAGAGCTGCGAATAACTCAGCACCGTATGATCATCAATAATCTCGTGAAGCGCCCCTAGCAGCTGTTCACCAGACAATCCCTCAGCAGCATTATAATAACCGGCTGGTTGGGCAGCAAGTTGCACAGTGCCTGCAAAAGCAAGCACTGTACATGCTGCAAAAATAAAGGCATGTTGTACCTTGGCGCAAACCGGGCCTATAAAGCCCTGCCAGGTAGTATTTGTTGTGATCTTATTGAACAATGACCTTCCTGCTGACCAATCCCTCATCCGTTTCAATTCTCAGGATATAGATCCCGGTTTCAATTCCCTGCAGGTCCATCTCCACCTTGTTGCCAACAGGATTCTCGAGCCGTTCAACGATGCGACCCGACTGATCAATCAACCGGAGATTTCTGATCGTTGCTGATCCTGCATTGGAAATATTTAATGATCCCGTTGCAGGAACCGGGTACACCATGATATTCTCTGCCGAAGCAAGTTCAATGCCGACCGGCTTATTCACATAGACCACAAAAATGGCCTGATCACATACCCCGGGTGAGCTCACCAGGCAGGCATTGTATGTAATGGTGTCAAAGTCCTGGTTGAAGCCTGCATTGGGCGTATAGGTGATGGTTTGATCCGATTCCACTACAGCACTTCCATTGGTGGGCTGATCTTCGATAGTCACATTGACAGCTCCGGGAAGCTCATCATTATACAATACATCGTATCTCAGGGAAGATCCTCCCTTCATCTCAATAAATTCATTTTTACAGGAGGGTTGGGGCACAATGAGCTGCCCGTTGCCAAAACGCTCCACGAACTCCTGGTAATAGGCATTTGCCACCGCCTGGTCATGGAAGATCAGGGTATTCTCATCATTCCTGAATTGTGCAGAGGAGCTCCAGTTGTGCGAACCTGTGAGCACGATCGGGTCAGATCCTGCCTGAGCCTGGTCAACGATCATGTACTTGTGGTGCATGATCCCGTTCTCACCTGTAACACGCATGTCCTCTGCAAGACTCTCTTTGAGAATTTGTACGATGGGCTCTCCATACTGGTCAAAGTTGTTGATCAGCACCTTCACATCCGTCCCTTCTTCGTTTTTATCAGACAGGTCATATGCAATATCTGATTTCGTGATCAGCATCGTTGCAATATGGATCGAATGGTCGGCTGAAGCAATGGTATTCAGGATCTGTGAATGGGTCCCGTCGGACGGACTGAAATAACATTCCACCCTGTTGCCCCCGATGATGAACTCATGGGGAGTGTTGTCGGCCTTGTCCGGACCAAACCTCGCTTTTGCCTGGTCGGGCTGTGCACCGTCACTTCCAAACATTTCGTTGAACTCCAGCTGAAATGCCTTTGCCAGGCTCTGGTCCTGCACGATCACCACATCGTTCGGATCGGTGTTGATCTGTCCGTCCGTGAAATTGGTGGCACCCGTCCAGACGAAAGACTGGTCGGGATCTGCTGCATTGGCATCGAACACAACGAATTTGTTGTGCATGATCCCGTAAATGGGGTATTCCGGTTCAGGACTTGCGATCCTCCCGATCCCGGCATTCAACGACTGCACACCTGTTGCGTCGAGGCTGCCGTCGTAGATTATACGCACCACAACCCCCCTGTCATCTGCAGCATTCAACGCATTCGAGATGTTCGAGATCCCGTTATTATTGAAATTGTAGATGGTAAAATCAATGGACTCCTGTGCCCGGTTGATGTAACTGATCAGCGTATCATCAATCGCGTGGTCGAGTGTTTTTGCCTCGAGCAACCCGAGGGACACGGAATTGTCCACCGACCGGTTGAAATAGACCTTCACATCTCCGCTTGATTCCGACTGTGTTACGTATACCTGGACCGCCCATTTGGCAGTGTCCTCTCCTGTAACGGAAAAAGGCTGGATATAGATCAGTTCCGATGGTTCAAGACTGCTCAGTTCCACTGAATGGGCCGTGCCTTCTCCTGTGCCGGCAAGCTTTCCAAGCTCAAGTGAGGATGTATTCCCATAAAACGCTTCAGAGGTTCCGGCAACATCCGTGGTCCAGTCAAGCGTAAAACCTGACGTGGACAGGCCCGTCATTGTCGGAACACCTGTAAAGTTGATCACACTTGACGAGAGGATATCGAACTGGTCTCTTGGAAGCAGCTGGTATGTTCCGCTATAGGCCCCCAGCGGACCGATTACTGATACCGGGCTCGTGGGAATGACCATTCCAATGAGTGGTGATCCGAAATCATTGATATAGATCTGGCCCGTCTCCTCTCCTGCTGTATAAGTGTAGGAAGACCTTTCAAACTGACCGCTTGCATCGAAATCAACATCATTGATCCGCACCAGCATCCCTTCATAATTCTCAGCAAGCTGATCCGGGGTAAGTACGACTGCTTCCGGCAGTGGATTCCCCGAGGAGTTGATCGTCACCGATGTCACCGGGTCGATCTCCAGGAGGGTATTGTATTCTTTCAATGTTCCTGTCACGGTAACTTCATCCCCGCGAAGGACCTCACTCATTTCTGATGAATAGACGGCGATCCCTGCACTCTCATCCTGCATGTACCTGATGAGTCCCAGCTCATCCCCATTGGTTACAATTCCTGTAACAGTAACCTCTTCTCCGACACCCAATGCCCTGGCCTCAGCAATGTCGGCCTGGGCCGCCATATTCAGCATACCTGCAAAAGCAAGGAAACTAACTAATATAAATTTCTTCATTTCATTTTATTGTTAAAAAGTGATCCTCAGGGAGGTGGTGAACCTTCTCCCCATTCCAAAAAATACGGTTGCCGATTTGGCGTCAAAATCCTGGAATTCCGAATACGGACTGAATGAGTCGTTATTCGTTGCGTCCCAAATATACTTGGTATCCAGAATATTCAGCAATGAAAAACGCAGGCTGAACCTGGTCTGGTCGATGGCAGGAATCCTGAAGGTATATCCTGCATGCAGATCAAAAAGATTGAAATTCGGGATGATCCATGAATCCTGCACCTCTCCAGCCTCGTTTGTAGTAGCTTCAGGGGTGAAGTTGGAATAGTACTTCCCGAAATAGGTTTGCCGCAGGTTCATATAAAAACCACTGAATGGCTCATAGCGGATGCTTGACCCCAGCTGTGTCTGGGCCGCATCCCCCACATGGATCCCCCTTGCGTCAAAATCCAGTTGCTTTTGCACAGCCTGGTTGTTTTCATCCAGGTAAAACTGGAGGTTCTCCACGTAAGAATCCCAGATCCAGTCTCCAAAAGACGCTGTGCCCTGGAAATCCAGGTTATGGCTGATCTTGTAAATAAAATCGATCTCAAGTCCCATGTGCCTTGCATTCATTCCCGGGATATCAGCATAGACCCGCTGGTCATTATTGGCATCCGGATCACCCGGGACATAGCCCGGATCGCCGGGTTGCAGGTTATAGGATGAGAATACCCTGTTGGTGGGTTTGTTCTCCCAGCGTGTATAATATGCGTTCATCTGAAGGGAGAATCGCTGTGCGAAATAATTATACCCCACCTCGATGGCCTTTACAAGTTCATTGTCCAGTTCGTCTGCGAATTCGGTGGTAAAGCCCTTATAGAAATACCTGTAGGCCCTGACCCTTGACAGGTATCCCAGGTTCATAAATACACTGGACTGCTGGGAAAGATTGTAATTGGCTCCACTCTTCACGGTGTAACCTTGTTTGTAGATCCAACCGGATTCAGCCCTTTCAAAATAGTCGATCTTATTGTACCCGCTCATGGCAGTGGTAAGATTCACAAATGCGGATACCCGGTTTCGTGAATACTCAAGCTGACCGAAAAGTCCGCCCCATCGTACCAGTCCATCGTAATAATAATTGATCGTATCTCCGACATATTTCATTGCAAGATCGGGATTCGAAACATAATCCACCCGTTGGTCGGATTTATCTATTGCATAATCTCCGCCAAGAAGATCACGAACAGTAGTAAAGTGAATCCCCTTGTATGACCTGAGATCGACACCCCCGCTCAGATCCAGGAATGAGTTGATCTCGAAGTTGAATTTCGAAAGCAATCCATACCAGTAGTGCTCATTGTGTTGGCGGGTCATATAATTACTGGAATAGGTCAGTGAATCGTCATAAATAGGATTGACAGGACGTGTATTCAGCGGTGGCTGTGGCTTCCAGTTATCGTCATAGACCGATTGCCAGTTGATCTGACCATAATAAGGATCAGAAGGATCATGAAAAAGCCTGGTATCTTTGATGCTGCTCCTTGGCCGGTCACCACCTCCTTTCCCGATGGAAAGGTACAGGTTATTTGAAACTGTAAAGCGATCTGAGATCGTCCAGAAATCACGAAGTGTGAACTGGGGTTTGTGGTACTGGTTCACCCGCTCTGACAATTCCGTCTGTGGAGCATCAGGATCATTCTTGTCCCTGGTGAGCACTCCCCAATGTTGGTTATATGTTACACCTGCGCCATAGATATTGTATTGGTCATTTGCCGTTCTCAATTCGGTCAGGTCAATACCGAGATCCTTCGCATAGGTTGTGTCATAAGCCGAAATGGGTCGCATGTAGGAACGCTGCTCATGCATCTGGGGGGCGCCCATTGCTGTCAGCGTAACAAGGTGCTTTTTAAATCGCTTGTCAACCTTTCCATAGTAAAACCAGCCTTCCGAGAAGGTATTGTCGACCCATCCCTCGCCACGCTTATAAGCGCCGGCAAGTGTCAGACCCCATCCATTGGGTAGCTTTCCGCTTGTAAAACCTACTGTTGTCTGGAGTTTTCCCTGGCTGTCGACAGATTGCTTTATGGAGGTTTCCCGTTCGTTGTCGATCCCCTTGGTGAGGATATTGATCGTGCCACCCACCGAAGGAAGTGCAAGTTGGGAGGCTCCAAGTCCGCGCTGCACCTGCATGGTCCGGGTCACCACATCCAGGCCAAACCAGTTGGACCAGTATACCCAACCGTTTTCCATGTCGTTTACCGGGATCCCGTCGATCATGACGGCAAGGTTGCGCTGACTGAATCCGCGGATGGTGATCCGTGCATCACCGTCACCCCCACCCTGCTGCGTGGCGTACACACCCGGGGTAGTGTTCAGGATCATCGGCAGGTCCTGTCCGGCCAGCTCCTCCTGGATCTTCTTTGGATTCACATTGGTAAATGCCACCGGGGTCTCCCTGGAGATCGCCATATCGGCAGTGACCACCACCTCGTCGATGGTCATCGACTCCAAATCGAACACTAGGATGATGGAGCGGTTCTGTACCGTGATCTCGCGGGTTTCAGCTTCATAACCAACATATGAAACCTGCAATTTATAACGTCCCGGGCTCAGCTTTAGCGTGAAATTTCCATCATAATCAGTCACTGTGCCCTGGGTAGGACCATACACCACATTTGCCCCGATCAGTGGTTCACCGGTTTGTGCATCCTTTACGAGTCCGGATACGGTTACCTCCTGACCGAAAACATCGAGCATCCCGCCCAGCAGCAGCAATACAACAAGTACTTTTTTCATGAATTTACTTTTCAAAACCTGTTACCGCAGTATCTACCTTCCTTTGATCAATTTCCTTGACAGGAGCTCATTGCGTGACCTGATCTTGATGACGTAAATACCGTCCTCCAGGTGATCAATGGTGAACTCTTCCTGCCGGATCCCCTGCAGGTCTTCCGACCTGTATACCAGTTTCCCGGAGAGGTCGAAGATGGTTACTTCATTGATTCCCTTTTCATAACCTATCTTTACATAGGAATGAGATGGGTTGGGAGAGAGTGAAAATGAACGAATAATCTCCTCCTTCTCAATGTCTGTACCGAATTCACATACACAATAATGTGCATTCAACGAGTCCCATACATCCTGTCCGCCAGGCACTGTATCCCATTCCTGGGTAACATCAAACTCTACGCTGGGCATTCTATCAAGCGTCACTCCTTGCTTGATATCGGGTTTCCTTACCAGCGCGTGGTTGGCACTCCAGATCCACCAGCTGAGGAAATAGTATCCATCCGGGATGATGTAATTTTCCACGAATGTACTGTCCTGTCCCACGATCTCATCTCCATCGTAAACATTCTTATAGATATATTGGTCCGTAATCGAGGCCCAGCCTTCTCCATCAGAAGGCATGCCTCCTCCAATGATCCCGAACAGGTCTACCAGGACAAAATCATTCACATCACCTGAGCCTCCATCATCACGAAACAATGCAATGGCATCATTCCCGTTCATGTAGGTAGGGGCAGGGTAATCATGGTCTAGTTGCTGCGCCATCTCCTGCAACGCAGGATCTGCTGCCGGTGAAGTCTCTGTACTGGTGGTCTGACCGTTGACAATCAGGTGTGTGGAATAGGGCTGAATAAACCCCTCCAGCTGCGTCAGGCCGCCATCTACATAGGAATTGCTGCCGTTGCTGTAGCGGGCAATAAAATATGATCCAAGGTTGATCACCCCGTCGGTGGGATTATAGACTTCAAGTCCCTTGTTGTTCCCGCTTCCCTCCAGGTACTCGGAAAAGAACAGTTCCGAGCAATTCTGTCCAAACATGCTGCCTGCCGTCAGGAGGAGTGCAGCCGCAAATAATATCCTTCTCATTTTCTTATGCTTTTCAATAAAATTAATACGCACCTTTTAAGGCACAAATTTACAATAAACAAAGATAAAGAACCGGGACGGTAAATGGTTACCGTCCCGGTCATTCATTTATGATAGATCTGATTATTGCTTCACAAACCTGGCAACGCCGGCCGTGTCATCAGCATTCATCCTGATCATGTATACCCCGCTGTTGAGTGAGGAGATATCCAGGGTAATCTGACCTTCTCCCTCGTTTTTCATCTCCATCACCTGCGTTCCTGTAATGTCAAACACCTTCAGGGATTCAATCTCTGAAGCATTATCAAGATACAGGGCATTGGTGGCAGGTACAGGGAAGATCCTGACATTGCCGAACAGGTCATTCTCCACGCTCACATCAACAGTGAATTCGATGGTATAGGTCTTCATTGTCTCACCATCCTCAGCTGTCACCTCAACTGATGTTGTACGTGCAGCTGCATCACCACCCAGGTCGGTTGCATCCACGACGTTAACGGTGGCATTCTCATCCGTTGTTGCTGCCGTTACCTCCGGAACTTCAGTTGTTCCAGCCGGCAGTGTCACGAAGTAGGATAGCTGCGCAGGTGAGAAACCATCTACCGAAGTACCATTTACCATGATGTCGTCAAGCGTCGCGACACTGGAGGGTACCGGAGCTGTCAGGTAATGTGTACCCAGACTGTCAAAGAAGTTTTGATCCTTCACAATCCATTCAGAATCATCAGCATTGGTTCCGGCACTTGATGCCCAATCCGTATTCCCTTCTTTCACACTTCCTTTCCTCAAAATGGTGTGCTCTTTGGTGGCATCTGCAATACCAGCAATCGCCCAGCCATCACCTGGATCCGGACCGATTTCACCAATGATATCCACCAGGGTGGTATCCATCGCTGTAACAATTACAAGTCCCCTTGCATCATCACCATTGTGGTGTACCACACTTGGATAGCCCAATACTTCGTCAGCATTTCCTGCAGCGTATAAAGCTCCATCAGTCTCATCTGTTATGATCACCCAGGTTGCATGCGATTCAAGCACAGCTCCAACCGGGAACATGTGGAAGTATTCCCAGTCATCTCCACCGTTACTTAACTGGGCGATCTGATAATAATCCAATTTGATCGCTTCATCATTCGGATTGAAAATCTCGATGGCTTTGTTATTGCTGCTACCTTCTATGTACTCAGAGAATATCAGGTCCGATGGCATCGCATCATCCAGTGTGATTTCATATGTCTTGGTCGTACTACCATCTTCTGCAGTCACAACAAGTTTATAACCTGTAGCCAAATCCGTAGCAACAGTCGTTCCGTCTGCTTCATATGTAACAAAGGACGCTCCTGCTGCAGGAACCAGTAAAGCTTCAAAGCTTGCCACTGTAGATTGATAGAGGACACCACTGATCGTCTCTGCACCATCATCAACACTATAGACCAATGATGAAACTGTTGCATCAGTGCTCAGGGCAGCTTTTGTAACTGTATAGGTTTTGGTTGTTGTGCCATCCTGTGAAGTTACGGTTACCTGGTAATCTGTTTGAAGATCAGTAGCCACTGTCGTTCCATCGCTTACATATACTTCAAATGTAGCACCATAAGCGGGCACAATATTGGTCTTGAAAGTAGCGAGGTCTTCAAGCGCGGGAACCTCTGTAATCGTGCCCAGATCATCATCCACTGTATAGGCCTCTGATGTAACTGTAGCAACAGAGGAAAGTACCTCTTCAATGTCGTCTGCAGACCTCGGATAGATACGCCATTTGGCGTAGGAATATGAAAGCGGACCGGTAACATTGTAGGTTCCGTCAAGGTTCAATGTTCCTGCAAAATAGACATCATCCACCAGGACAATACCAGATCCGTCGTCGATCTCTACCTCTCCGTAACTGTTTTCTTCTGTTACAACCAATGCATCAGTTACAGTAACGATGATTCCTTCAAGTGCTTCTCCCGCATCACCTGTAGCCATGGCGACAGGAGCAGGCACATCTTTTCCGGAGGCTATCATTTCATATGAAAGCCAGGTGTTCATCTGGGTCAATCCATAATATTCTGATACAGTTCCTGCGATAACAATGCTATCTCCGACTGATGGGACGTTTTCACTGTCTCTTACAAGAATACCACTGAAATCATCCTGGGTACCGTCTGAAATATAATATTCATCAGAACCATTTGCATAAGTCACGATACCCGTTGTAATACAGATGGTATCCTCATAGCTTGAATTACCGTCTGCTTCAACCGTTCCCTGGATCTCACTGATGGAAAGCATGGGAACAATATAGAACGGATCGGAATCATCCATAGGTTCACCCGCATCGAAGGTTGTATTCGTAGCTTCAGTGATACGAATTACAGCTTCGTAGGACGAAGGTGAATCAGTTGGTATTGTATAATTTACAGTGCCTGGGGCTGGATCAATATCCTCAACAATTGCTTCGAATGTCCCACCATTGTTGAAAGATACCCAAATGGTAATATTTCCTATGGTGGCATCAGCTATCCAGTCGATATGCACATCTTTACCAGGATAAAATGCTTCTCCTCCTGCAGGATAGGTCACCTCAATAGGTCCGATGGTCGTAAAGGTTGCACTTTGAACTGATGAAACCTCATTTCCGCTTTCATCTTCAACGACATCCGCCAGCAGAGCAACATAATAAACCATATCGTTATCAAGAGCGACATCAGGAACAATTGTAATCTCTGTCTTCTCAGCATTGATTGTTGCTGTAGATGATACAACTGCACCGGCATTGTCAGTTTCACGCAGTTCAACCAATGAAGTCGGGTCTAAAATCTCTGATCCGTCTGCCGCAAGAATGGCTTCATCGAAAGCAAGGGTGATCTGAACATCTGTAGCAACACTTACAGCTCCCTCCTCAGGGTTGAAAGTTACCACAGGAGCTTCAAGATCCGGTCCGTGCGAACCAAGATCATCAAAATAATCCTGAGCTTCTACGATCCACTGCGAACTGGCAGCATCTGTACCTGCACTCAAACTCCAGTCGTCAGTACCTACCGTCACTTCATCCTTTCTGACCAGTGTATGATTCTGTGTTGCACTGGCAATACCTGCCACTTCCCAATTTGCATCACTGTCTGGTATCCCGATTACATCCAGGATCGTCGTATCCGTATCGGTAATATAGACAATTGCCCTTGCATCGTTCCCGTTATGATGAACGACACTTGGCCAGGATAAAAATTCATCAGCATCTGCTTCTGAAAAAAGTGCATCACTCGTTTGGCTGTTAAGAATCACCCAGACATCTCCCGGTGCTATTGAAGCACCTTCCGGGAAAACATGGTAATACTCCCATCCGCCGCCATTATTTGACTGCGCAATCTGATAGGGTGCGAGATCAACTTCCTCCAGATTTGGATTAAATATCTCCAGTGCCTTGTTATTCGATCCGCCTTCAATGTATTCAGAAAAGAAAAGGGTTTCCGGTGCCTCTACAACCTCTTCAAATAAAAGATCATCCCAATAGGTAATGGCCCCACTGTAAGTTCTTAGCTCAAAATTAAAATCAGTTGCTGTAGCGGGAGCAGTGATTGTAACCGTATATTCAGTCCAGTCAGTGGTAGTGGTCAGATAACTATTATTCGGACCTTTCAGCAAATCTGCATCATCACTGAGGCTGGTGCCATCAGCAATCCAGTTGGACCATATACGGCAATCTGAATTGTCACCTCCTTCATTTTTATACCAGAGTGACAATTTATAGGTTTTGCCTGCCTCAACTGTAAAAGTCTGGCTCAGGTCACTTGTACCACCCGTATGTTTTGCCGAATAAGTACCTGAATGTACCTCGGTAGCTTCCTGGTCAACAGACTCAGCCAGGGTCCAGCTCGTAGGGGTGGTTGCGTCATCCCAGTCTTCAAACCCGGGATTCAATACTAAATTTTGTGCTGACACTCCGATAGCAAGTAATCCAAGTGTTAGCAATAGGTAGATCTTCTTCATAATTGAATTTTTTGGTTAAAATTTGCTGCAATAAATTAAACGAACAGGTTGCAGGGAGAAAGTGTCACCCTGTTGCTTTTTTCTAAAACACTAAGGAATCACAAAGTTAATATCCTGCAAGCTTTTCTATATGTTGTAAAAGTTAAAACTGTGTAAAACAATTCTAATTTTGACAAACTCAGTTTTGCGATTGCCGGATGTAGTTTCTCAGCCCTTGAGCAGATATTCAGATGGACCCAAAGAGAGGTTGCCGTCACGATTAGGGACAAGATTCGGGGCTTTCATTATACGGAAGCAGAAGATATAAAGAAGACTCATCCGTGTAGTTCGGTCTGATTAGGCTGACCAGCAAATTCCTGATACATTTGATATGAAATACCTGATCAGCCTACTCCTCATCCGGAGTCCCGGGATACTCATCCTCAACTTCGTCGGGATGCTTTAACTGGTAGGCTTTGTCGATGATCAGATTTGCCATCGGTCTTAGTTTCCTGACCGCCTGGTGCTCACGCTCCAGTATGTTCAGCCTGAAATCGGTAATGGCCTCCTTCATCCTGATGATCTGGTTGATCTTCGTTTCATGATAAGTAAGGTCGATATAGATACGGAGGTCCAGTTCAGGTGCCCGGATGGCATACAATCCATCCACGATCAGCAGATCGATCTTGGTAAAATCAACCAGCAACTTGTCCACCTGCTCAGGGATAAGGTCCACACATGGCATCATGCATTCCTGCTCCTCCTTGTAGTCGCGGATGGTCTTCTTGATCTTGACCCAGTCATACTCCTCCTGGCCGATCATCTCAAACCCCTTGTTTCTCCTCCACTCTTCCCTGAGCAGCGGCTGGATCTTGTAGTAATTGTCGGTATGTACCACCTTGACCCTGATGTGATGGGCCTTGAGTGCTTTCCCAAGGGCGTGCGAAAGTTCAGATTTTCCCGATCCACTCTCCCCTGAGATGCCCACGATATAGCGGTACCTGTCCTCTTTCTTTTCAAGATCTGAAAGCACCCGCTCACAGATTGCAGCGGCAGCCTCCTTGTGCATATCATTGATCAGTAATATGTCTCCTAGCATAGTACAGTCTATTTACATTCCGTCTTCATGGTCTTCCCCGGTTCAATTTCGAGGTCCCGGCCACAAATATGTACTTTTATTTTGGTTTTGTCAGACTGAAGGCTGCTTATTTTAACTTCCGATCCTGATACAGTTACACCAAACCGGTCCCCACGAAAACCAAAGCTGAATGAAAGCTCATCCCAGCCGTCCGGAAGATGCGGATTCAGCACGGGGATCTCTCCTGAAAGGTCGAGTCCGGCAAAAGCCCCCATGGTATCATAGACAGTCCCTGCCATCACACCGCAATGGATTCCCTCTCCTGTTGTACCTCCCTGGATATCCACCAGGTCGCTCTCCAGTGCCTCGTAATAAAGTTCATATCCCTTTTCCTCCATCCCGGCATTCAACGCAAGTCGTGCATGAACAAGCCGACTCAGCGTGGAACCATGTGATGTACGCTGGATATAATACTCGAAATTTTTCTGGATATAATCATTTGGCACTTTGTACCCCAGCTTTTCAATGATCCGCGTCACCTCTTCATTCCCAAGGTTATAGAAGGTCATCAGCAGGTCGGCCTGTTTGGACAACTTGTATGCATCGGGTGATTTGCCTTCTGCCTTAAGAATCCTGTCGAGCCGGTGGATGTCGTCGTACTTCTCCCTGTAAGCATCCCAGTCGAGCTCTTCCAGGTCAAAATAACCGGCAAAATGCTCGATGATACCCTCCTGGTTGATGTTGAGTGTGAGTTTCTTCGCCACCTCGTTCCACGCTGCCAGGTTCATGTCGGTAATATCAAGCTCCTTCAATACTTCGGTGACCCCCTCTTCCCTGAAATCTGCAGCAAGCTCCTCCGCCTTGGTCAGCAACCAGCTCACCATGATATTGGTGTAAGCATTATCGGTCAACCCGCCTTCTTTGTCACCAGGAAGCTTTTCATGAAACTCATCCGGACCCATCACCTTGTCAATATGGTACCTTCCATCTTCCCCCAGGGTGCTTTTCGAAATCCAGAATTTGCATATATCCAGGAAGAGCTCATTCCCGTAAGCAATCATAAATTCACGGTCACCGGTAGTATGATAATAGTTGTATAGGTTGAATGCGATAGCGATGGATACATGTCGCTGGAGTGAGCTGTAATCGGGCCCCCATTCTCCGGACATCGGGTTCAGGTGCACCACCTGGGTCTCTTCCCTTCCGCTGCTCCCGCTCTGCCAGGGAAACATGGCACCTTTGTAGCCATATTCCTTTGCATATTTTCTGGCCTCATCCAGCCTGTTGTACCTGTACATCAGGGTCGATTTTGTGACCTCCGGAAAATGGATGTTGTACAATGGAACGATATACAATTCATCCCAGAATATATGGCCACGGTAAGCTTCCCCATGAAGCCCCCGGGGCGGAATACCGGAATCGAGTTCCGCATGATGCGGCGAGGCTGTCACCATCATATGGTAGAGGTGAAGGTGCACGAGACGTTGCGCATTCCGGTCCCCGGCAATATTCACATCTGTGCGGTCCCAGATCGCCTGCCAGGCATCGGCAGATTTTTTCAATTCGTCCTGGAATCCCTCCACTTCATTGATCGCATGCACAGCATCCCTGATGGGATCATCAGAGTCATTTTCAAGGGTTGTAAACAGGGTGACCATCTTTTCCAGCAGGATCTCCTCTCCCTCCTTCGCCTCGATCTTAAAGTTTTCAGATATCTTCGCTTTCCCGGTTCTGATCTGGCTGTCGATATGGATCCGGTTGACACGGTGCCTGGCGGCCATACCGATCTTCCTGCCCGATTCGGTTGTTTTCACAAGGAGTTGTAAAATCCCATCCTTCGCATTTTCACTCACCGGCTCCAGGTGCTCCTGCTTTAAATCGCTGTAACGCTCCACACCTGCATTGATATGATCACCGGAGATCATCGACTGAACCGTTACCGGTTCGGAATAGTTCAATGGGGTGATGGAATAGCTGATCCCTGCACGGTGTGGATCATGCATGCCGGCAAAGCGGGTGGATTTGACCAGCGTCCTCCTCCCCTGGTCATCCGAAACAACCAGGTACCTGAAGAGGGTTCCGTTCTTCATGTCCAGCCGACGGTGGATCTTCTCGATCTTAAAGGTAGGATCGGGTTTGAACTCGAACCAATTCCCGTCCTTGATCCTGAAACTGACCGGCAGCCAGTTGGAAATATTTACAAAATCTTCATTTTCAATATCACGGTCACCAACTTTGGATGTCAGCGTGTTGAACATCCCCGGCATATAGGTCCCCGGATAGTTCACCTTGTTCGCCTCACTCTCCTCCAGGGCGCCACGGGTACCAAAATACCCGTTACCAATGGTCAGCAAAGCCTCCCTTGACCGCTCCTTGTCATGCGCATAATCATAATAATTCAATTGCCAGGAATCCTTCTCGATCCCGCTCCGAAACCATTCATTCAGATCATCCAGGGTAAGCTCTCCAAGATCCTCAACGACGATGTCACCGCCGTTGATCTGCAACTCCCTGACATTGTCTTCGCGGGCCACCCCAATTGTGAGTCCGAAGTTTCCTTTTTTTCCGGCCTGTACGCCAGACACCGCATCTTCAACAACGATGGCGCGATGATATTTCACGCCCAGGTTGTCACATGCAGTTGTGAAGATATCCGGTTCAGGTTTGCCCTGGAGCCCAATCTCTGCCGACACCACCCCGTCGACCCTGGTCTCAAAATATTTTAATAGGTCGGAGGCCTCAAGCACGGGCTTGCAATTTTTACTCGATGAGGCCACGCCGATCTTTGCACCCTCCTTTTTCAGCTGGTGGATCAGCTCGACGGTAGAGTCATACACCTGCACCCCCTCCTCATCAAGGACCTTGTTGAAAAGCACATTCTTCCGGTTCCCCAGTGCACATACCGTCTCCTTTTCAGGATCATCCGAAGGGTCTCCGAAAGGAATGTCGATGCCACGCGATTTCAGAAAGGAATCAACACCCTTGTATCGCGGCTTTCCGTCTACATACGGGAGGTAATCATCGGCATGGGTAAATTCCTTGAACGGTTCCCCGAATCGCTCTTCGCGGGATTTCAGGTACTCGTCAAACATTTTTTTCCATGCGGTACCATGGACAAGGGCTGTTTTTGTGATTACACCATCAAGATCAAAGACTACAGCATCAAATTCAAGCATATATTCGGTTTTAAGGTTCAATTCAGGTTCAGGCCATGAAGTTACTGATTTCTGAGGAAGGATTCAAGTTCGGCTATTCTGAAAACCACTGCCAGCAACCCGGTTGGCGCCCTGATTCTGTTACACATTCAACACTTAAAAACCGATTAAGTTCTGTAATTTTAACTGCAGTCCGACCGAATCACTTGCCATGTTATTCGGCCTGATATCACGGTTATTCGGCAATAAGTCTCATGCGTTCATGACACCCCGGCTATACAGCAACGAGGCTCGTGCGTCCGGCTGACGGCCATATTCAGCATACAAAAACCTCATTTTTCCTCGCCAAAATTTTGTATATTGACAAATCTCTGTATTTTTTGCAGCCAGGTATGTCCCGGTGTAAACATAACCCAAACCAAGTTCAAATGAAGAAAAGACTTTTTCTTGCATCTAACCAGATCCCTGTGCACACGGTCCGGACCGAAAACGATTTTGAGATCAAACCAGACGATGAACTCACGGTGAGCGGATTGAAGGATTTTTATAAGCAGTTCCAGACGAAATGGATTGGGCTGACCGGTCTGGAGGAGAGTGACCTGACCAGGAAAGAGATGCAGCAACTTGAGCGGAAACTGATTGATCACCGGTGCATCCCTGTCTTTCCGGAACCCCGCGACTATGAGCAGTACCTGCACGGGTTTTCCAGGAATACCATCTGGCCGCTTTTCCACTACTTCACCCAGAACACAGAGTATGATGACAAGGAGTGGGAGGCATATGTGCGGGTGAACCAGCTCTACTCCGAGAAGATCCTGCAACTGGTTGAGGATGGAGATACCGTGTGGATCCATGACTACCACCTGATGCTGCTTCCCGGGATGCTGAAAGAAAAAATGCCCCGACTGAACATCGGGCTGTTTATCCATATACCTTTCCCCTCTTTCGAGATCTTCAGATTACTGCCGTGGAGGGAGCCGATATTGCAAGGCATGTTAGGGGCCGACCTGGTTGGCTTCCATACCTATGATTATGTGAGGCACTTCCTCAGTTGTGTAAGGCGGATCTTCGGTTATGATACCGTCTTCAACCGGATCCGGATCGGGGAACGTACCCTCAAGGTGGATGCCTTTCCCCGTGGGATCAATTCAGATAGGTTCAGGGCCAAGGCAGAAGAACATTACCAGGCCAGTGACAAGAAGGAATCCGAAGCACGCTCAATGATGCAGAACTTTGCCAATTCAGACCGGGAGGAGAAGATCATTCTTTCGATCGATAAGCTGAATTATACCAAGGGAATCCCCACCCGGCTGCGGGCTTTTGAACTCTTTCTCCAGGAGAACCCGGAATACCTGGAAAAAGTGAACTTCATCCTGCTGGCGCTGATCTCCGGCGAAAGAAGTCAGTTCTACGAATCCCTTAAAAGAGAAGTGGATGAACTGGTGGGCAGGATCAACGGGAACTATGGAACGATCACCTGGATGCCGGTCCGCTACCTGAACCGGG
>JGI12048J13642_10307905_pt1 | contig 22190 bp, 20 predicted proteins | sample ElkSlonscriptome_16_FD_13642 | JGI IMG/M metagenome (IMG submission 13642)
GGCCGCCACTATAGCCAGCAAAAGAATAAAGGCCGCCAGCTCGAATGCATAAACATATTCGGTGTATACCACGGCGCCGAGTTCGCGAGTGTTGCTGTAGTCGGCTGGAGCTGGCGCCGTGGTAACCTGCTCCCAACCTTCCTGATTGCGCAGCCAGACAACGCTCCAGATCTGCGCTATCGCCACCAGTGCAACCACAATGCCGACTGGCGCATAACTCCAGAAGCCACCGCGCTGCGTGGCCGCATCGACATCGAGCATCATGACCACGAACAAAAACAGCACCATCACGGCGCCGACGTATACCAGCACCAGTGTAATCCCCAGGAACTCGGCTTCGAGCAGCACCCAGAGGACCGCGCTGGTTACAAAAGCCAGCACAAGAAACATGGCGGAATGCACCGGGTTACGCGACGCAATCACCCCGACAGCCGCACCGATCAGCACGGCGGCATACATCCCAAAAAACATCAGTTCGAACATCGATACTTACCGATAGCGCGCGTCGGCAGCCTTGTCGGCAGCTATCGTGGCTTCATACTTGTCGCCGATTGCGAGCAGCTTGTCCTTGTTCATGATGTTGTGGCCTTTTTCCTCCATGTGGTACTCGAAGATGCGGGTTTCAACGACCGCATCCACCGGGCAGGCCTCCTCACAAAATCCGCAGTAAATACACTTGAAGAGATCGATGTCATAGCGCGTAGTGCGCCGCGTGCCGTCGTCGCGTACATCTGACTCAATGGTGATAGCCAGAGCCGGACAAACCGCTTCGCACAGTTTGCAGGCGATGCACCGCTCCTCACCGTTGGGGTAACGGCGCAACGCATGCAGCCCACGAAACCGCGGCGACTGCGGAGTTTTTTCCTCCGGGTACTGAACCGTGACCTTCCTGACAAACAAATTTCGCAGCGTCACGCGCAGGCCCTGCAGCAACTCCCACAGGGCAAATGTCTTGATGGCTCGGGCTACGCTGTTCATAAGCCGGTACTCCGAATAGTCATATCAAACGCTCCACGGACCCAACTTGGCCCACACCATGACCCCCTCAACGGCGATCCAGACAATGGTCACCGGGATAAATACCTTCCAGCCCAGCCGCATAATCTGGTCGTAGCGATACCGCGGAAAGGTCGCGCGAAACCACAGAAAGCAGAACAGAAAGAAACCGGTCTTGAACAGCAGCCAGAACAGGCCCGGCGCTGCCAGAAATGCCAGCATCCCGCCGTCGAGAAACGTCCATCCGGCGAAGGGCGACTCCCAACCGCCCAGGAACATCACGGCAGTCAGGACCGAGATGAGGATCATGTTGGCGTATTCGCCCAGAAAAAACATCGCGAATGCGGCGCCAGAGTACTCGACGTGAAAGCCGGCAACAATTTCTGATTCGCCTTCGGCCACATCAAAGGGTGCGCGATTCGTCTCGGCCACGCCGGAGATAAAGTACACGACAAACAGAGGCAGCAGTGGCAGCCAGAACCAGTTGAGCACCCCGCCCTGCTGAGCCGCCACGATATCCCCGAGGTTGAGACTTCTGCTTGCCATCAGCACACCTACAAGCGCAAACCCCATGGCAATCTCGTAGGCGACGATCTGCGCAGCGGAGCGCATCGCGCCCAGCAGCGCGTATTTGGAGTTGGTGGCCCACCCGGCCAGAATGACGCCATAAACGCCCAGTGACGTGAGCGCCAGCACGTAGAGCAGACCGGCGTCGATGTCGGCGATCGCAAACCCGGGAAACAGCGGAATCACCGCCCAGGTCGCCAGCGCCGGCACCAATGTCAGTAGCGGTGCAATCACGAACAGCAGCTTGCTCGATCGTGTGGGCACGACCACTTCTTTTATCAGCAGCTTGATCACGTCGGCAAACGGCTGCAGCAGCCCGCGCGGTCCGACCCGGTTGGGCCCGATGCGGTTCTGCATATAGCCAATCACCTTGCGCTCCGCCAGCGTCAGGAAAGCCACACTAAGAATCACGCAGACGGTTACCACCAGAATTTGCAGCACGGTCACCACAACCCCGGCATAGAGCTCCGGAATAAATCCGGCCAGCCAAACTTCCATTGCAGCAAACACCGCGCGCCCCTAACCCGCCGCTCGCCATTCGGGCGCGGCATCGCGGGTTTTCTGCAACGCCGTGGCCCGCCGCACCAGGGGATCAATGGCGTAGATAGGCACATGCAGGTCAGCCGGGGTCACGGAAACTGCCGCACCGGCGCTGAGATCGACTGCTTCGAACTCAGGCTGGCGCAAATCCTGAGCCGCCAGTTCGTCACGCACGGCCGCTGAGGTTGCGTAATCAAAAGCCGGAACATCGAGCAAATTACCCAGTACGCGCAGCACTTTCCAGGCAGGGCGGGCCTCGCCCACCGGCCGGGCCACGCCACCGAAGCTTTGCCAGTCTCCTGCAACATTGATGTAGGTACCGGACGTCTCCGCAAAAGTGCCGATCGGCAGCACCACGTCGGCGTGATCACGGGCGCTGCCGGTAAGCCAGGACGTCAAAGCAACCACGGTATCCGCAGCTGCCAGCGCGTTCATGGCACCGACGGCATCCGCGCAATCGTACTCCGGTTCGGCGCCCAGCAGCACGAGCCCCTTGACGGGCGCGGCCAGCATTTGCCCGAAATCCTTGCCTTTCGCGGCGGGCACCGTGCCGGCCGGGCCCCGATGCGGCAGTGCCCCGGCCAGCGTCAGGCCGGCCGCATTCGCGCCTTCGGTTAAGACGCCCACCTGTGCACCGGTCAGCTCACCCAGCCGCTCAGCCAGCATCGCCACCGTGGCGTAGTCGGGGTGCCGCTGGGCCATGTGCCCCAGCAAAATAAGCCCCGAATCGGTGCGCAGCGTTGCAACGATATCGCTAGCGGCAGAATCACGGGCCTTGTCCTCCGCCGCCGAGACCAGCGCACTGAGGCCCGCAACAAAGTCGGCAGCCGGCTTGATAAGCCGCTGCCTTATCGCAAACAGGTACTCGTAGTCTTCAGTGTTCAGCACACTCACGGCCGCGCCCGCCACAGCCGCCTTGCGAACGCGGTGAGCTACGATGGGCACCTCGTGACGCAGGTGCGCCCCAACCACCAGGATACCGGTCGCCGCTTCGACATCGGCGAGCCCGCAACCCAGGCCCGGCAGCAGCGGCTCGTTGCCCTGCCCCCGGAAATCGCGCCGCCGCAGGCGAAAATCCATGTTGGCTGACCCCAGATGGCTCATGATTCTGGAGGTCAGATAGCCTTCCTCGAGCGTCGCAGAGGGTGACAACCAGGCACCCAGCGCAGACCCGCCGTCGGCCTGGCGAACCCGCTGCAGCCCCGCAGCCGCCGCCTCCAGGGCCTCGTCCCAACTGGCCTCCCGCAGCTTGCCGTCCTCACGCAGCAGCGGCATCTGCAGCCGGTCATGGCTATAGATGCCCTCGTAGCTGAACCGGTCACGGTCAGCCAGCCAGGTCTCATTGATCCGCTCGTTCTCGCAGGGCACCACGCGTTTCAGCGTGCCGCGCAGCACGTGCGCATGCAGGTTGGAGCCCGCGCAATCATGCGGACTGATCGTCATATGTTGCTGCATTTCCCAGGCGCGGGCACTGAAGCGGTAAGGCTTGTTGTTGAGCGCTCCGACCGGGCACAGGTCGATAATGTTGCCCGACAGCTCATGATCCACGCTGTTCTCGATAAAGGTGCCGATTTCCATACGGTCGCCGCGGCCAAAAGCACCCAGTTCCTGAACGCCCGCGATTTCCTGCCCAAAGCGGACGCAACGTGTGCAATGGATGCAGCGGGTCATGTCGGTTGATACCAGTGGACCAAGGTTCTTGTCGGCGACCACGCGCTTGCGCTCATTAAAGCGCGAGATGTCGCGCCCGTAGCCCATTGCAATGTCCTGCAGCTCGCACTCACCACCCTGATCGCAGATCGGGCAATCCAGCGGGTGATTGATCAGCAGAAATTCCATGGTCGCTTTCTGTGCCTCGACGGCATACTCGTTGCGCGTACTGACCACCATGTCGGGGGCAACCGGAGTAGCGCACGCCGGCAGAGGCTTCGGCGCTTTCTCGACCTGCACGAGACACATCCGGCAGTTGGCCGCCACCGACAGCTTGGGGTGATAACAGAAGCGCGGGATATAGATGCCTGCGGCATCGGTTACTTCGATCAGCATCTGGCCCCGACGGGCCTCCAGCTCCCGGCCGTCCACGGTAATTTTTAGTGTGTCCTGGCTCATGGCGACCTCAGGCGGCTTCCTGCTCGGTATCGACAATAGAGCGGCCACCGTTGCGAATCATGTACTCGAACTCATGACCAAAATGTTTGATGAAACTCTGCACCGGCCACGCCGCAGCATCACCCAGCGCGCAGATGGTGTGACCCTCGATCTTGTTCGCGATACCGACCAGTCGATCGAGATCGGCCAGCTCACCACGTCCCTGACGAATCCGCGTCAGCATGCGGTACAGCCAGCCGGTCCCTTCCCGGCAGGGCGTGCACTGCCCGCAGGATTCCGAGTAGTAGAAACGAGAGATACGCTGCAGCACTTTCACCATGCAGGTGGTTTCGTCCATGACCATCAGCGATCCGGTTCCCAGTGACGAGCCGGCCTTTTGCAGCGCGTCGTAGTCCATCGTGATGTCGACGATGTTAGCCGCCGGCATCACCGGCACCGAGGAACCACCGGGTATGACAGCCTTTAGCTCGCGCCCGTCCAGCATGCCGCCGGCCAGCTCAAGCAGGTCGCGAAACGGTATACCCAGCGGCAGCTCGAAATTGCCGGGCCTGTTCACGTGGCCCGAGACCGAAAAAATCATGGTACCGCCCGAGTTCTCGACGCCGAGCTCGGCGAACCACTCCGGCCCGTTGCGCAAAATAGCGGGTACCGACGCATAGCTTTGCGTGTTGTTGACGGTAGTCGGCTTGCCGTACAGCCCGAAGTTCGCGGGAAACGGCGGTTTGAACCGCGGCTTGCCCGGCTTGCCTTCCAGCGATTCGATCAGCCCGGTTTCTTCGCCGCAAATATAGGCGCCGGCCCCGACAAAAGTATGCAGATCGAAATCAATACCGGAGTCGCGAATATCCCGTCCGAGCAGCCCCGCGTCGTAAGCTTCGGCGACAGCGGCCTCGAAACGCGGCACGGGCTCGTCCATGAACTCGCCGCGGATATAGTTGTAGCCCACGGTTGCGCCCATCGCGAACCCCCCAATGGCCATGCCTTCAATCAGCGCATGCGGGTTGTAACGCAGAATATCGCGATCGTGGCAGGTACCCGGCTCACTTTCATCGGAATTGCAGACCGCGTATTTCTGAACCGCCGGATCCTTCGGCATGAAGCTCCACTTGAGCCCGGTCGGGAAGCCCGCGCCGCCGCGGCCGCGCAAACCCGACGCCTTCAGCTGCTCGATCACCGTTTCCACCGACAGCTCACCCGCCAGAACCTGCTCCCACACCTGGTAGCCGCCGGTGGATCGATAAGTGTCCAGCGTCCACGGCTCGTCTGAGTCGAGCGTGGCCAGGCACACGAGATTTTGCGGGTAGTCCACGGTGCTCACTCCAGTGCGTCCAGAATATCGTCAACCATGGCGGGCGTGAGGTTCTCATAGAACCGATGGTTGACCATCATCATCGGAGCGCCCGTGCACGCTGCAAGGCACTCTTCCTCAACCTTGAGGAAAATTCGTCCATCATCCGTACTCTGGCCCTGGCGAATGCCGAGTTTCGTCTCGATGTGCGCCACAATTTCGTCGCTGCCGCGAAGCATGCACGACACATTGGTGCAAACCGACACGCAGTGGCGCCCTACCGGCTCTGTCTCGAACATTGAATAAAAACTGGCCACTTCGTAAACCTGCACCCTGGGCAGGTCGAGGTATTCGGCAACCGCATTCATGCTGTCGGCCGTCAGGTAGCCCTCATTCTCGTGCTGCACGATGTGCAGTGCTGCGATGACTGCCGAGCGCTGCCGGCCCTGCGGGAATTTGGCCACCCAGCGATCGATTTCTTCGCGGGTGTGCGTACTCAACTCGGCACCTGGTTGCGAATTCATCGGCCCGTCACCGGTCGATCTCGCCAAACACGATGTCCTGGGTGCCAATGACAGCCACCACGTCGGAGAGCATGTGCCCTTCGACCATCTCACCCATCGCGGAAAGGTGCGCAAAGCCCGGAGCGCGCACTTTCAGGCGATACGGCTTGTTGGCGCCGTCCGAAATCAGATATACACCGAATTCGCCCTTGGGATGCTCGATAGCAGCGTAGGCTTCGCCCACCGGTACGTTGTAGCCCTCGGTAAACAACTTGAAGTGATGAATCAGCGACTCCATGTCATCTTTCATTTCGGTGCGGGTGGGCGGGACCAGCTTGTGGTCATCCACCATCACCGGGCCAGGGTTCTCGCGCAGCCAGTCAATGCACTGCTTGATAATGCGGTTTGACTGACGCATTTCCTCAACGCGCACGAGATACCGGTCATAGCAGTCGCCGTTGACGCCGACCGGGATATCGAAATCGAGCTCAGCGTAGACCTCGTAGGGCTGCTTCTTGCGAAGGTCCCACTCAACACCGGAACCCCGCAGCATCGGCCCGGTAAAACCGAGCGCCTGTGCCCGTTCCGGCGTCACCACCGCGATATTCACCGTGCGCTGCTTCCAAATGCGGTTATCGGTCAGCAGCGTTTCGTACTCATCGATCCGGGCCGGGAAGCGGTCGGCGAATGCTTCGATGAAGTCGAGGAGCGACCCTTCGCGTGACTCGTTCATACGAGCCACCTCGTCCTCGTTATGCCACTTGGATGCCTGATAGCGCGGCATCACGTCCGGCAGATCGCGGTATACCCCGCCGGGACGATAATAAGTGGCGTGCATACGCGTACCCGACACCGCTTCGTAGCAATCCATCAGATCTTCGCGCTCACGAAAGCAATACAGGAACATGGTCATCGCGCCAATATCCAGACCGTGAGCGCCGAGCCACATCAGGTGGTTGAGTATTCGTGTGATTTCATCGAACAGGACGCGGATGTACTGGGCACGCAGTGGCGGCGTGACGCCCAGCAGCTTTTCGATCGCCATCACATAGCCGTGTTCGTTACACATCATCGACACATAGTCGAGCCGATCCATGTAGCCGATGCTCTGGTTAAATGGCTTGCTCTCGGCAAGCTTCTCGGTGGCGCGGTGCAGCAGCCCGATGTGCGGATCGGCTTTCTGGATGGTCTCGCCGTCCATTTCGAGAATGAGTCGCAGCACACCATGCGCAGCCGGGTGCTGCGGCCCGAAATTCATCGTGTAATTCTGGAACTCAGCCATCGCCGGGCGCATCCTTAATTTCGGGCGTGTAGCGGTTGTCGTCGCGTATGACGCGCGGAACCAGCGTGCGCGGCTCAATCGTGACCGGCTCGTAGATGACCCGGCCCTGCTCCTCGTCATAGCGCACCTGAACGTTACCGCTGAGCGGAAAATCCTTGCGGAACGGATGCCCGATAAAGCCATAGTCGGTCAGAATGCGGCGCAGGTCAGGGTGCCCCTCGAACAGCACACCGAACAAGTCGAAAGCCTCGCGCTCATACCAGTTGGCCGCTGGCCAGATGTCGACAACAGACGGCACCACCGGCGGATTGCTGGCTCCTGAGAACGTGCGCAGGCGCAGGCGCAGGTTGTGGTCGATCGAGAGCAGGTGGTACACAACACCGAACCGCCGCTCGTCGAACTCAGCGTCGGCATCCGGCACAATCACCTCACGCTCGACACCGCGGCTAAAGCCGCTGCCAGACGCATCACGCGTCTCCCATTCGCTTTCGCCGTAGGTCAGATAGTCGACGCCGCAGACATCAATCAGCGTAGTAAAGCGAAACTCGGCCTCATCGCGCAGCGCCACGCAGACCTCCAGCAGGTCGGACTTGGTCACTTCGAAGGTCAGCTCCGGCACGGCACACTTGACCACCGTCAGCACGCCGTGGAAACGCGCAGCAAGGCTGGCCTCAAGTGCCTGATGCCGACTATTGAGCGTCATAGGTTTACCGGGCAATGACGCTGTCGCGCCGTATCTTGTTCTGCAGCTGGATAATGCCGTATAGCAGCGCTTCCGCGGTGGGCGGACAACCCGGAACATAGACGTCGACCGGCACGATACGGTCGCAGCCGCGGACTACGGAATACGAGTAATGGTAGTAGCCCCCGCCGTTGGCGCAGGAACCCATCGAAATCACCCAGCGCGGCTCGGCCATCTGGTCGTAGACCTTGCGCAGGGCCGGCGCCATTTTGTTGCACAGGGTGCCGGCCACGATCATAACGTCAGACTGCCGCGGGCTCGGCCGGAAGATCACGCCGAAACGATCAAGATCGTAGCGCGCTGCCCCGGCCTGCATCATTTCGATGGCGCAACAGGCCAGCCCGAAGGTCATGGGCCACATGGAACCCGTGCGCGCCCATTTAGCCACGCTGCTGTCCTGCGCCCAGTCGATCAGATGCCCCAGCTTGGTCACCACGAAACCTTCTTCCTGGTGCGTGAGCGGGAGTTCTTCCGGCACGCTTTCAGTCAATCCCATTCAAGTGCACCCTTTTTCCACTCGTAGACAAAACCCACCACGAGCACCAGCAAAAAGATCGCCATCGCTACCAGGCCAAAACCACCAATCGTGTCCAGCGAAACCGCCCACGGGAACAGGAACGCAATCTCCAGATCGAAAATAATGAACAGGATGGCGACCAGGTAGTAGCGCACGTCAAACTTCATGCGCGAATCCTCGAAGGGCTCGAAACCGCATTCGTAAGGCGAGAGTTTTTCGTCGTCCTTGGAGCCGCGCCCCAGCGCAAAACCCAAAGCCAGCAACACAAGCCCGATAACAGACGCAATGCCCAGAAAGAGCAAAGCCGGCAGGTAATTTTCAAGCAACATGGTCTGCAACCGAATTCAGAACCCGAATGTTAACAGCCATCGTTACAGCACAACACCACCACAGTGTCTCACCCATCTCCGCGGCCACGGCCGCGATCTTCCAAACCCAAGTTGGTGCCGATGGCCGGACTCGAACCGGCACGGCTTGCGCCACTGCCCCCTCAAGACAGCGTGTCTACCAATTCCACCACATCGGCAAATGTATTATTCGACTGCGTCAGGCGGCTCAGCCGGCACGACCGGAACTTCAGCAGATTCCGGCGGAGCCTCAGCGGCCGGCTCTGGCACCGGCGGCAACTCGAAGCTGTCTGTGCCGGCACTGCCGTCAGGCGGCTCGTCCGTCGGAGCGAGGCCCGGCAACGGCGCGTCTGCCGGAGCCGTATCGAGCACACTGGTCGCCACCTCGACGTTCCGGTTGACGTAGGCGAGCCCCATGCTGGTCGCAAAAAACAGGGCCGCCGCCACGGCGGTCGAGCGCGACAGGAAATTAGCCGACCCGCGCGCACCAAAGACCGTGCCCGATGCACCGGCGCCAAAACCTGCGCCAGCATCGGCGCCTTTACCCTTCTGCACCATGACCAGCAAGATGATGGCCGCTGCAATCAGCACGTGGCCAATCAGCAGCAGTGTATTTACGTTGTTCAATGTACTGACAATGTCCCTACAGGACCGCGTCTGCGCGCAGCCCCTGTTTGGTGTTCAACAAATAGCCGCTGCCCTCAGGCAGCAGCCGCACTACAAATCTGCAAAAAGCCCTGAGCGTCGAGAGCCGCCCCGCCAATCAGGCCACCATCGATATCAGGCATGGCGAACAGTTCCGCCGCGTTGGCAGGCTTTACGCTGCCGCCATAAAGCAACCTCAGTCCTGCTGCTATTTTAGCACTGCGCTCGGCAGCCAGTGCGCGCAATGCAGCGTGTACCTCCTGAGCCTGCTCAGGCGTGGCGGTCTCGCCGGTTCCGATCGCCCAGACGGGTTCGTAGGCCACCACCGCCGCCGCAAACGTATCAATCCCGGTCAGGTCGGCGACCGTATTGAACTGGCCGGCGATGACGTCCAGCGTCTGCTGCGCCTGCCGTTGCTCCAGTGTCTCGCCAACGCAAAGCACCGGAATAAGATTATACTCCTTTGCTTTCAAAAACTTATGCGCCACTTCTTCGTCTGTTTCGTGGTGCAGAGCACGGCGCTCTGAATGGCCGACCAGCACATAACCACAGCCAGCGTCCTGCAGCATGCGGGCAGAGATATCGCCGGTGAAAGCCCCGTCGTCGCGAGCAGACATATCCTGCGCGCCGAGCCCCACGCGCGCCTCGGCCACGGCAGCCCTCACAGCGTCCAGATGCACGAAGGGCGGGCATACCAGCACCTCCACGCCATCAAGGTCCGCAGCCCCCGCCGCCACGCCCGCAGCCAGTTCGACCGACTCAGTGAGCGTGCCGTTCATTTTCCAGTTGCCTGCTACCAGGGGAGTGCGCATGAAACCGCCGTTAGTAAAAAGCCGGACCCGGGAAGGACCGGCATTCGCGGAGCCGAAGGTTAGCGCCCCAACCCCCGAAAATCAACGCGACGAAGCCGCATCCACACCTGCAAGCGGGTGCCTTGGGTCGGGCTCAGGCGGCGGCAGCTACCGCTGCGGCAATTCGATCCGCGACCGTGTTCACCTCGGCCGCATCCTGACCTTCGACCATGACCCTGACGACCGGCTCAGTGCCGGAGGCCCGCAGCACTACGCGGCCACGCTCACCGAGCTGCGTTTCGACCGCCTGCACAGCGGCACGAATATCCGCATGCTGCAGATCAGGCGGGGAGGCAACCCTGACGTTAATGAGCGTTTGCGGGTATCTCGGCATGTCCGCAACGAGTTCCGCGAGACTCCGCCCACTGCCTACAATGGTAGCAAGCACCTGCAGCGAGCTGATCAGGCCGTCTCCAGTGGTGGTTTTGTCCAGACACAGCAGGTGCCCCGAGGTCTCCCCGCCCAGCACCCCCTTATTCGCCTGCAGCATTTCCAGCACATACCGATCGCCGACGTTGGCCCGTAGAAACTCCACGCCCCGCTGCTGCAGCGATTTTTCGAGCCCCAGATTGCTCATCAGCGTGCCGACGACCGGGCCGCGCAGGGTACCCGCCGTATGCCAGGCGTTCGCCAGAACAAACAGCAACTGGTCGCCGTCGACCAACTGACCGGTGTGATCCACCATCAGCAGCCGGTCGCCATCGCCGTCCAGCGCCACGCCCAGATCGGCACCGACACCTGCTACCGTGGCCTGCAGCAACTCGGGATGAGTCGAGCCGCAGTCACGGTTGATGTTTTTGCCATTCGGGGAGCAGCCAATCGGAATCAGGTTGGCGCCCAGCTCTGCCAGCACCCGCGGCGCGACCTTATACGCTGCGCCGTTCGAACAATCGACTACAATTTTCATGCCATCGAGCCGCAAATCGGCCGGCACCGTGCCCAGCGCGAATCGTTGATAGCGGTCGCGGGCGCTGTTGAGCCGACGGGCCCGACCCAGCGACTCTGAAGGCCGAGTGATCGCAGGCTGGGCGAGCTGCGCTTCGATCGCCTGCTCTATCTCATCGGAGAGCTTGCGACCCTGCCGATCAAAGAACTTGATCCCGTTGTCTTCGTACAAGTTGTGCGAAGCACTGATCACAACACCCAAATCTGCGCCGACGGATCGCGTCGTGTAAGCAATGGCCGGCGTGGGCAGCGGACCCAGGAGGAAGACATCCATGCCCGCGGCAACAAAACCGGCCTCCAGGGCTGACTCGAACATGTAGCCGGACACCCGTGTGTCTTTGCCGATCACCACGCTGCCGCCATTCGGCGCCAGCACCTGGGCGGCCGCGCTGGCGAGACGCAGCGCGAAGCGAGCAGTCATCGGCTCAATACCGACCCGCCCGCGTATCCCGTCCGTACCGAAATATTGCCTGCTCACTCGCCAACCCCCGCGATATCCGCCCACACTGTCAGCGCTTCGACCGTTTCCCGGACATCATGCACGCGCACAATATGCGCGCCTTTGGCAGCCGCGTAAAGCGCGAGTGCCACGCTACCGCCGGTTCGGCTGAAGCCGCCGTGATCCCTCCACGACGGTCGCTGCGCCGCCATAATCGCCGCGATCATGGATTTGCGGGAGAGTCCGACCAGCACGGGCAAGCCCACGGCAACGAGAGCATCCAGATTATGCAGGAGCGTCCGGTTGTGACCCGTTGTCTTACCAAAACCAAACCCGGGGTCAACGATGATATTTTCGCGCGCGACACCCGCCCGCTCGCAGGCGGCGACTCGCTCCAGCAAAAAGGCTTTTACTTCTGCCACGACGTCGGTGTAAGTCGGGGCCTGCTGCATGCTGCCCGGCTGCCCCTGCATGTGCATCAGGCACACCGGCAAGCCGGCCGCGGCGGCTGTCTCCAGCGCGCGCGGCATCGTCAGGGCGCGGACATCGTTAAGCAGCTGCACGCCAGCTTCCGCGGCAGCCTGCATCACTTCAGGCTTGCTGGTGTCGATTGACAAAGGCGCATCGGTAGCGCGGCGCACCTGTTCAATCACGCCCAAGACGCGATCGAGTTCCGCAGAAACGCCCACCGGTGCGGCGCCCGGTCGGGTCGACTCTCCGCCGATGTCGACGCACCAGGCACCCTGATCAAACAGTTCAAGCGCGCGCTCCGCTGCCTGGTCATGAGCGGCGTACAGCCCACCGTCGGAGAACGAATCGGGCGTGACGTTGAGGACCCCCATGACCCGGACGACGCCGGCAGGCCCGACGTCACCGGCAAGCAGTGATGGCAACACGGCATTAGCTCGACTGGACAAATCGGACATAAAAAAACCGGCCCTGAACTGCTTCAGGGCCGGTCATTTTAGCTCAGCTTATAGCTGCTCAGCCGGCTTGCCGACGTCGGGGCCGCTACTGCCGGAGGCGCTGGTCGCGTCACCGGTAGCCGGGGCCGTCGGTCCGCTGTTGTCATTGGTCCAATCGGCCGGCGGCGGCGGATCGCGTCCGTCCATGATCGCCTTGATCTGATCCGTGTCGATCGTTTCGTATTTCACCAGCGCGGCAGCCATGGTGTGCAGCTTATCCATGTTGTCGGTGAGAATCTGCGTGGCATGCGCGTAGGTGTTGTCGATGATTTTGCGAACCTCTTCATCGATGGCGTGCACAGTAACGTCGGACACCTGCTTGTGCTGGGTAACCGAACGCCCGAGAAACACCTCACCCTCCTCCTCGGTATAAGTGAGCGGGCCCAGCCGATCAGAAAAGCCCCACTTGGTCACCATGCTGCGCGCCAGTTCAGTCGTGCGCTCGATATCGTTGGATGCGCCGGTGGTAACCGCATCAGAACCGAAAATCAGCTCTTCGGCAATGCGGCCACCGAACAGGCTGGTGATCTGGCTGGTCAGACGTCGCCTACTGTGACTGTAACGGTCCTCCTCCGGGAGGAACATCGTTACACCCAGCGCACGGCCGCGCGGGATAATCGAAACCTTGTACACCGGGTCGTGATCCGGGACGTTAAGCCCGACAATGGCGTGGCCAGCCTCATGGTAGGCCGTCAGCTTCTTCTCATCGTCGCTCATCACCATGGAACGCCGCTCGGAGCCCATCATGATTTTGTCTTTGGCTTTTTCGAATTGCTCCATCTGCACCGTGCGCTTGTTGGCGCGGGCAGCAAACAGGGCAGCCTCATTGACCAGATTGGCCAGATCGGCACCGGAGAAACCCGGTGTCCCCCGCGCAATCAGCGCCGGCTGCACGTTGTCGCCCAGCGGCACCTTGCGCATGTGAACTTTCAGAATTTGCTCGCGACCGCGCACGTCGGGCAACGGCACCACCACCTGCCTATCGAACCGCCCGGGCCGCAGCAGTGCGGGGTCGAGCACGTCCGGCCGGTTAGTGGCGGCAATGACAATGACGCCCTCGTTGCCCTCGAACCCGTCCATCTCTACCAGCAACTGATTGAGGGTCTGCTCCCGCTCGTCGTGACCACCGCCAAGTCCGGCGCCGCGGTGGCGTCCGACGGCATCGATCTCGTCGATGAAAATAATGCACGGCGCATGCTTCTTGGCCTGCTCGAACATGTCACGCACACGCGAGGCGCCTACGCCGACAAACATCTCCACAAAATCCGAGCCTGAAATGGTGAAAAACGGCACCTTGGCCTCACCAGCCACCGAACGGGCCAGCAGCGTCTTACCGGTGCCGGGAGAACCGACCAGCAGCACTCCCTTGGGTATCTTGCCGCCGAGCCGCTGGAACTTGGCCGGGTCCATCAGGAAGTCGACGACTTCTACCAACTCTTCCTTGGCTTCTTCAACGCCGGCCACGTCGTTGAAGGTCACGCTGACCTGGTCCTCGCCCAACAGCCGGGCCCGGCTTTTGCCAAAAGACATGGCGCCACGCCCGCCACCACCACCCTGCATCTGGCGCATGAAGTAGATCCAGACGCCGATCAGCAGCAGCACGGGAAATGCATTGATCAGCAGGCTGACAAAGATGCTCTGCCCTTTGATTTCGCTGCCGCTAAAGGTCACACCCGCCTTCTCGAGATCGCCGATGATCGCGGTGTTATCGGTTTCGGGACTGTAAGTCTTGAAGGTACCACCGGACTTCAGCTCACCGCTTACCTCGCGACCATCGAAACGGACATTGTCGACCGCGCCGGTCTTCGTGTAGTCGAGGAACTCGGAATAGGCGATGGTCTGCGCCTGACGCGGCGGCGTCGCGAAATTGTTGAAGACCGACAACAGCACGATGGCGATGACGATCCACAGAATAATGTTCTTGGCGAGGTCGTTCACATGAACTCCAGATTTATGCTTGATGCTTAGTCTTAATACTATAGCCCAAAACCCAGTGCTGCGATGTACGTCTCGCGGCTCTCGGCGCGGGATGCGGCCGGCTTGATCACCTTCACGGTAGCGTAGGCAGACCGGCAGTCACCCAACAGCTGGTCAAACCCTTCTCCCATAAATACTTTCGTCACGAAGCTACCGCCGGATTTCAGCGTTTTTGCCGCGAGATCGCAGGCCAGTTCGGCCAGGTACATGCTTCGCGGCTGGTCAACCGAACGCATACCACTGATATTGGGGGCCATATCGGACATAACAAGGTCTGCGCCCCCCGCACCGATCCGCTGCATGAGCTGCTGCAATGCCGCATCCTCTGTAAAATCGCCCTGCACATACTCGACGCCGGCCAGCGGCTCCATCGGCAGCAAATCGTTTGCCACCACCTGGCCACGCGGCCCCACGCGCCCCGCCGCATACTGACTCCAGCCACCGGGCGCGGCACCCAGATCGACAACCACCGACCCCGGGCGAATCAGCTTCAGGCGCCGGTCGAGTTCCTCGAGCTTGTAGACCGCGCGCGACCGCCAACCGGCGTCGCGCGCGCGGGCTACGTAGGGATCAGCAGCCTGACGCTGCTTCCAGCGGGCGCTCGACGACTTTTTGGGCATAACGGCAATCACCTGACAGTTAGAGGGCGAAGACGGCAATTGGTTCAGGTTTGCAGCCGAAACAACCCCACTCTCAGGGGTCGTTGAGTGCCCAGTCGTAAGCATAGCGAATGCGGCCGGTGTAGTTCCCGAGGCGGGAGCGCGCTTCGGCAGGCGCAAATCGCTGCAGGTGGGCCAGCAGACCGGCGCGACCCGAACCGAAATCCTCCGCAAACCACTGGTATATCGATGACAGACGGAGCTCGTCGGCGGCAAACTGGAGCGCTCTCGGGTGGGCCAGAAATTCGCGGGCCGCCGCATCAAGGTCGGCATCCAGTGTGGTGCCCGCATACGGGCGCGGCGCGAGATTGGGGCACCCGAGACTCGCGCAGTTAATTGCGTAGTGAATGCGCGGGTCACGGTACACGGGTCGCAGAATGTCGTGCTCGACAGCATTCAGCGACAGCTCCCGGCCCAGCACCTCGACGACGGGTTCATCCCACGGGCCTGTGCGCAGCAACCCGCCGCTGATGCGCCGGATCGACTCGACCGGGTATGCGTCGACGACAAGCCCGACGGTCACCGCGTTGTAGAGGTTGATCCAGTACGCCTGCTGCTCGCCGCGGTCGAGCGTGCGCGGGTCGAGTGCAGCCAGCATCGCTACGTAGCGACTGAGCGCGTCTCGATCTGCGGACGTGACATCGCCGTATCGAAACCGGTTAATACCGCTCGGGTGATCGGTAATCAGGTAGCGACCCAGGAGGGACTCCCAGCTCGAGTGATCGATACTGATGCCGCTATCCACCGCGTGCTGATCCCAGGGACCTGTGCCCTGCGCGGCCACACCTGCAGACAGCCAGCCCGTCAGCAGCACGGCTAAACCCTGCGACCAAGCTCTTGCCCATCGAGCCGATTTCATCTGTGCGCCTCCATACCTGGCGGTTACATTAGGCAAGTCGCTGCAAATCTGCTAGCTTGCCTGTCAAATTAACATTACTGGTGTCTTAGGGAGGACCGCGCAGTAATGACTGATAACACCTATGCTCAGGGGCAGGGTTTTACAGACGCTCATGATCTCGCGCTGGCGTACGACGCTGTGGCCAGTCTCTTCGACCTGCTCAACGACAACCTCACCGGACCCGAATGGCTTGCGAAAGTTGCCCGCTTTGCGCGGTGCGATTCGGTGCAGTGCGTCTGGTGGCCCGCCGGGCGACCTGAGTTTTATCGGGCGGACCGCTGCGGTCCTTCATCGCAGCTCGGCCTCGACAAGCTCAAGCGACTCGACAAACTGATCACACGCCATCAGTGGGACGTGCCCGGTTTTGTGGACGAGTGGGCAGCCGGATCGGCAGACTCTGCGGGCAAGCTGTGGCGCAGCGATCGACTGATCATCTGCCTGGATCGGGATCCGGCGGCCGTCATTCTGGTGCTCGAACAGCGGCACTCAAACGCCGTGTGGAGGACTGCAGATCGTGACCGGCTGCAGCGAATACTGCCGGTAATTCACAGCTCGGTCGCCGTAAAAAAGCGCCTGTCGTGGAACGACGACATTGCCGATCTCGCCGATAAGGTGTTTGACGAGATCCCCCGCGGCTTCGTTGCCATGATGCCAAACGGTGAAGTGGTGCTCGCGGACCGGATTGCCCGCGAACTGATGGCGGAGGGCTCACTACTGCGCCTCAGTGGCGGGCTACTGGAAATGCGCGACCCGGACCTGCAGGCCGAGCTGGAAACAGCGCTGCGGGCGGTGGAAGCACTACCTCAGGCGGAACTCGAAGGTTTTGCGTGGCGCAAAAACCTCAGCGGGCGGGCTGCACCGGACAGCTACCTGGCAGTAACCAAGGGCTTTGAATTCGACTCGTGGAGACGCGAAAGCACACCTTACAATCGTGTAGCGGTGATGGTGCTGCAAAACCAGCAGTTGATTGCACCAGTGAACGAGCATCACCTGCAGGATTACTTTGAACTCACGCGCGCCCAGGCGCGGGTGGTGGTCGCTGTAGCCGAAGGCCAGAGCGCTGAATCCGCCGCGGCTGCGCTGAAGCTCAGCGTAAATACGGTGCGCAGTCACTTGCGCAGCATCTACGCAAAGCTCGGCGTCGAAAACCGGGCCCAGATGTTGCACCGGGTTATGTGCAGTTTCAGCGCGGTCCGCCAGCCGCGCTAGGTCGCGCGCCGAGCCGCTGGCGTATACTGGTTACATGTCACTCAACGAACATCAGCGCAAATACCTGCGCACTCGCGCCCACAAGCTGAAGCCCGTCGTGGCGCTGGGCGACAAAGGTATCACGCCGGCATTGCGTGACGAACTCGACGCCACCCTCGAGCACCATGAGCTGATCAAGCTGAAAGTGCGGGCTGGCGACCGCGAGGCGCGTGATGCCGCTATCCGGGAATTGTGCGACAGCGCCGGGGCCGAACTGATATCGCGGGTTGGCAACGTGGCCACGCTGTACCGACCGCGAAGGCGCAAGCCCGGTATTGTGCTGCCAGGGTCCGGCACCGGCTAGATACCCATTACCGGGGTGACCCGGTGCAGGGGCGCACAACCTAGATGTACTGAACCTCAAGCACTTCGAAAGACTTCAGGCCACCCGGTGTTTTGACATCTACTTCGGCGCCCTCGCGCTTGCCGACCAGCGCCCTGGCGAGCGGCGATGACACCGATATCATACCCTGCGACAGATCCGCCTCGTCCTCACCAACAATCCGGTAGCGAACTTCGTCTTCGGTGTTGATGTCATGCAACACCACGGTCGCGCCGAAAATGACCTTGTCAGACGCCGGCATGGATTTGACGTCGATGATCTGGGCATTGGACAGCTTGCCCTCGATGTCGCGAATCCGCGCTTCGGCGAGCCCCTGCTCTTCCTTGGCCGCATGGTATTCGGCATTTTCCTTAAGGTCACCGTGGGCGCGGGCTTCGGCGATCGCCTTGGTGATGCGCGGGCGCTCGACGCTCTTAAGGTGCTTCAGTTCGTCGCGCAACTGATCGGCGCCTTCGATGGTAATGGGCACTTTACTCATGCGGCGATCTCCGCGTGCAGTGACTGCAGCTTGTTGACGTCTGAATTTTCGAGGTAGTCGAGCGCTGTGCACGTCGCCTTGGCCGCCGCCATCGTCGTGTAGTACGTCACCTTGTTAGCAACCGCAGCAGCGCGTATGCCATGCGATTCGCGGATCGCCCGCTTGCCCTCTGTTGTGTTCACAACCAGTGACACCTCGTTGCTCTTGATTACGTCGACAATGTGCGGCCGCCCCTCATGGACTTTGTTGATGCGCCGGCACTCGATACCGCTGTTGGCCAGATGCACGGCGGTGCCGTCGGTGGCCATGATGCGAAAGCCTCGCTGGACCAGTTCGCGGGCCACAACCACAGCCTCGTCTTTATCACGGTCGCGCACCGAAAGAAAAGCCGTGCCAATGGTCGGCAACGTAACGCCGGAGGCGAGCTGCGCTTTGGCGTAAGCTTCGCCGAACGAGCGGCCCGTGCCCATCACTTCGCCTGTCGACTTCATCTCCGGCCCGAGTATCGGGTCGGCTTCCGGGAACTTGCCGAACGGAAACACCGACTCCTTCACCGAAAAATACGGCGGCTGCACTTCCTCGGTGAACCCCTGCTCCGGCAACGAAACGCCCGCCATCGCCTGCGCCGCAATCTTGGCGAGTGGCTGACCAATGGCTTTGGAGACAAACGGAATGGTGCGCGATGCCCGGGGGTTCACTTCGAGCAGGTAAATGACGCCATTCTGAATCGCAAACTGCGTGTTCATGATGCCGACCACGTTCAGTGCTTTGGCCAGGGCTCGCACCTGAGTGGACAACTGCTCGATAACCGCGGCTGACAGTGAAATCGGCGGAAGCGAGCAACCTGAATCACCCGAGTGCACTCCAGCCTGCTCGATATGCTCCATAACTCCGCCGATCACAACCACCTCGCCGTCGCTGACGCAGTCGACATCCACCTCCACCGCCAGGTCAAGAAATCTGTCCAACAGCACGGGGCTGTCATTGGACACTTCGACGGCCTCATCCATGTAGGTACGCAGGTCGCTTTCGTTGTGAACGATCTCCATNGCGCGGCCGCCCAGCACGTAGGACGGCCGCACCACCAGCGGATAACCCACTTCGGTGGCGATGTTGACGGCCTGCTCGATCGTGCGCGCTGTACCGTTGGGCGGCTGCTTCAGCCCCAGCTCCTCGACCAGCTTCTGAAAGCGCTCGCGATCCTCCGCCAGGTCAATCGAGTCAGGGGTCGTGCCGATGATGGGCGCACCGGCTGCTTCGAGCCCGCGCGCCAGTTTTAGCGGCGTCTGCCCACCGTACTGGACGATCACGCCGACCGGCTGCTCGAGGTCAATGATGGTCATCACGTCCTCGTGCGTGAGCGGCTCAAAATAGAGCCGGTCCGAGGTGTCGAAGTCGGTAGATACCGTCTCCGGGTTGCAGTTCACCATGATGGTTTCGAAGCCCGCATCGCGCAGTGCCATGGCTGCATGCACGCAGCAGTAATCGAACTCGATACCCTGACCGATGCGGTTGGGGCCGCCGCCAAGAATCATAATTTTTTTGCGCCCGGACGGCTCAGCCTCGCACTCCTCCTCGTAGGTGGAATAGAGGTAAGCGGTGGTCGTCGCGAACTCGGCCGCGCAGGTATCGACCCGCTTAAACACCGGGGTTACACCCTGCTCCAGCCGCCGGGCGCGTACCACCGCCTCCTCGATGCCCAGTAGCGAAGCAATACGGCTGTCGGCGAAGCCCTTGCGCTTGAGGCGTCGAAGGGGATCTGCCTGCAGCGCGTCCAGGCCCTGCTCTGCAATCCGCGCCTCGCAGCTGACCAGATCGCGAATCTGCGCGAGAAACCAGGGATCGATGCGCGACACGTCAAAAGCCTCTTCGAGCGTCATGCCGTCGCGGAACCCATCGGCCAGGAACAGCAGCCGCTCTGCGCCGGCGCTGCGAATCTCTTCGCGCAGCTGGTCGCGCTCCTCGTCCGTTTTATCAAGTACACAGCGTGGCACCAGACCGTCAATACCGGTTTCCAGCCCCCGCAGCGCTTTCTGCAGCGACTCCTGAAACGTCCGGCCGATTGCCATCACTTCGCCCACCGACTTCATCTGAGTAGTCAGCCGGTCATTGGCGCCCGGGAATTTTTCGAAGGTGAACCGGGGGATCTTGGTGACCACGTAGTCGATCGATGGCTCGAAGGACGCGGGCGTCGCCCCGCCGGTAATTTCGTTGCGCAGCTCGTCGAGCGTGTACCCGACCGCGAGCTTGGCGGCCACCTTGGCAATGGGAAAACCGGTGGCCTTCGAGGCCAGTGCCGACGAACGCGAGACACGTGGGTTCATCTCGATGACGATCAGCCGGCCGTCCTCGGGGTTGACCGCAAACTGCACGTTAGATCCCCCGGTGTCGACGCCGATGCGCCGCAGTATCGCGATCGATGCATTGCGCATTTGCTGATATTCCTTGTCCGTCAGCGTCTGCGCCGGGGCCACCGTGATCGAGTCACCAGTGTGTATACCCATCGGGTCGAGGTTCTCGATGGAACAAATGATAATGACGTTGTCGCCGCTGTCGCGCACGACTTCCATCTCGTATTCTTTCCACCCGAGCATCGATTCCTCGAGCAGCACTTCGGTGGTCGGCGACAGGTCGAGCCCGCGCGCACAGATGGCCTCGAACTCCTCCATGTTGTACGCAATGCCGCCGCCGGAGCCGCCGAGGGTGAAAGAAGGTCTAATAATGACCGGGAAGCCGATGCCTTTCTGGACCTCAAGCGCTTCTTCGAGCGTGTGCGCTACGTCCGCCTGCGCAGACTCCAGACCGATATCGTCCATGGCCGACTTGAACTTCTGTCGGTCTTCGGCCGTCTCGATCGCCTCCTCCGAGGCGCCAATCAGCTCGACACCGAACTTTTCAAGCACGCCCTCGCGGGCCAGGTCGAGCGCGCAGTTCAGTGCAGTCTGTCCACCCATGGTCGGCAGCAGCGCGTCGGGCCGCTCCTGCTCGATGATGCGGGCCACCGCCTTCCAGTGCACCGGCTCGATGTAGACCGCATCGGCCATCTCCGGGTCGGTCATGATCGTGGCGGGGTTTGAGTTGACCAGAACGACGCGGAAGCCTTCTTCGCGCAACGCTTTGCAGGCCTGAGCCCCGGAATAATCGAACTCGCAGGCCTGACCAATCACGATCGGACCAGCACCGATGATCATCACGCTGCGAATATCATTCCGTTTGGGCATGGCTCTGGTCTCTGTCCGAAAAAAGGTCGCGGCTCAGGAGCCGGCAGCACGCGCCGCGGCCGCGGAACTGTTGCGGTTGTCGCGCATCATTTCCAGGAAGCGACCAAAAATCGGGCGCAGGTCATGGGGCCCGGGACTGGCCTCCGGATGACCCTGAAAACCCATTGCTAAACAATCATTTCTTTCGATTCCCTGAAGCGAATCATCGAACAGGGAACGGTGGGTTGCCCGCAGGTTGTCGGGCAGCGAAGCCTCGTCTACGGCGAAGCCATGGTTCTGGCTGGTGATGGCCACCGCCCGCGTGTCGAGATCAAGGACCGGGTGGTTAGCGCCATGGTGACCAAATTTCATTTTCAGCGTGCGCGCGCCGCTGGCCAAAGCCAGCAGCTGGTGGCCCAGACAAATACCGAACACCGGTACCCCCGCCTCCAGTACCGAGCCGATGGCATTGATCGCATAGCCGCAAGGCTCGGGATCGCCCGGGCCGTTCGAGAGAAACACGCCGTCCGGTGCAAGCGCCAGCACATCCTCGGCCGGAGTCTGTGCCGGCACCACCGTCACCCGGCAGTTGTGATCGACCAGCAGCCGCAGAATATTCCGCTTGATGCCAAAATCGTAGACCACAACATG
>JGI12048J13642_10132991_pt1 | contig 22155 bp, 21 predicted proteins | sample ElkSlonscriptome_16_FD_13642 | JGI IMG/M metagenome (IMG submission 13642)
GGTGAGCATATGGACGTGGCTCCTTCTTGGCAGGATCCGTTGCCCGTTTCCCGCAGGGGAACCGGGACGTCGTGTCCTTGTCGAACCCCGCACCGGCCTGGGCGTTTCCCCGCTCTGGACCTCGCGAGGCGGTCCGCTACCTTCAGGCCGACCCTCCGGGCGGGGTCGTCTCGTCCACGTTCCCGGGAGCTTCCATGAGAGTGTTGGTGGTGGGTGCCGGTGAGGTGGGCTTCCACCTGGCCAAGCGGCTCTCCGAGGAGAGCCAGGACGTCGTGCTCATCGAATCGGACCCCGAGCGGGCCGAGTTCGCCCAGCAGCACCTCGACGTTCTCACCCTCCAGGGGAACGGTGCGTCCCTCTCCGTCCTGGAGCAGGCCGGCATCGACAGTTGCTCGATGATGCTCGCCGTGACGAGCCGAGACGAGGTGAACCTCATCGCTTGCCTGGCGGCGAAACGCTCCGGCGTTCGCTACACCACGGCGCGGATCTCCAACCCCGACTACTACGAGACGGGGAGCGTCCTTTCCCGGGAGCACATGGGGATCGACCTCATGATCAACCCGGAGCGGGAGTGCGCCTGGGAGACCTTCCAGATCCTCCAGAGCGCTGCCGCAACCGACGTGGCCCAGTTCGCCGACGGTCGCGTCCAGCTCCTGGGCCTCCAGGTGAAGGAGGGCGCGAAGGTGGCCGGCAAGAGCCTGGCCCAGCTGGGCCGGGAGATGTCGGACCACCACTACATCACGGCCGCCATCGTCCGCGACGGGATCACCACCATCCCGGACGGCGACTCGGTCATCCAGGAGGGGGACCACCTCTACATGCTGGCCCCCACCACCGAAGTCCGTGACATCCCCCCGCTGGCCGGCTACGACGCCTACGACCTGAAGCGGGTGATGATCGCCGGCGGAAGCGCCGAAGGCGAATACCTGGCCCGCATCCTGGAGGATCACGGCGTCGAGGTCACCATCCTGGACCACGACCGACGCCGCTGCCTGGAGCTCGCCGAGGCCCTCCCCCGCGCCCTGGTCCTCCACGCCGACGCCACCGACCTCGAGCTGTTGGAGATGGAAGGCGTGGCCGGGATCGACGGCTACGTCTCGGCCACCGGAAACGACGAGACGAATCTCCTCTCCAGCCTTCTGGCCAAGACGGTGGGGGCCCGGAAGGTGGTGAGCCTCGTCCACAAGTTCGAGTACCTCCCCCTGGTACCTCGCGTTGGGGTGGATGCGTCGGTCTCCCCGCGGATGGCAGCGGTGAACGCCATCCTCCGGTACGTGCGGCGGGGCCGGGTGATGGCCGTGGCGAGCCTGGCGGGCATCGATGCGGAAGCCATCGAGTTCCGGGTGGACGCCGATTCGGCGGTGGCCGGGCGACGCCTGCGGGACCTCCACCTCCCGGCCAATGCCGTGGTCGGCACGTTGGTTCGGGGCGAGGAGGTCATCGTGCCCCGTGGCGACGACGAGATCCTCGCCGGCGACGAGGTGATCATCTTCGCCATGCCGGACGCCATCCCGGAGATCGAGGCGCTCTTCGACGCATGACGGGGCGCCGCTGATGTCCCTCCGGAAGATCGCCAACGTGGTGGGGCTCCTTCAGGTCTTCGTCGCGCTGGCCATGGTGGCCGCCGCCGGGGTGGCCCTGGGGTACGGCGACGGCGACGCGCCTGCCTTCCTCCTCTCGGCGGGGATCACCGCCGGGGTGGGTCTGGCCGCCTACCGCCTGACGCGCTTCGAGGGCGACCTCACCCAGCGCGAAGGCTTCGCCATCGTGACCCTGGCGTGGACGGCCACTGCCCTCTTCGGCTCTCTCCCCTACCTCCTCACCGGGGTGGTGGAGAGCCCGATGCCGGCGGTCTTCGAGGCCATGTCGGGCTTCACCACCACCGGCGCGACCATCTTTCGTGATATCGAGTCCCTCCCCCACGGCATCCTCTTCTGGCGCTCCCTCACCCACTGGCTCGGTGGGATGGGCATCATCGTGCTGGTCATCGCCGTCCTCCCCTTTCTGGGGGTGGGTGGGATGCAGCTCTTCCAGGCCGAGGTGCCAGGGCCCACGCCGGAACGGCTCCGGCCGCGGATCACGCAGACGGCCAAGCTCCTCTGGTTCGTCTACGTGGGTCTGACGGCGGCGGAGGCCGCCCTTTACCTGCTGGGCGGCATGGGTGCCTTCGACGCGGTGAACCATGCCTTCGCCACCATGGCCACCGGAGGCTTCAGCACCCGGAACGCCTCCATCGCCGCCTACGACTCGGCCTACATCCACTGGGTGACCGTGGTCTTCATGTACCTGGCGGGGGTGAACTTCAGCCTCCACTTCCGTGCCGCGACGGGCTCCTTCACCTACTGGAAGGACCGGGAGTGGCGCTTTTTCACGGGGGTGGTGGTGGCGGCGGCAGCCGTCATCGCCGTGGTGAACCTGGCTGCCGGGAGCTACGGGGCGGCCGGGGTGGAGCCGGCGATCCGGGACGCCGTCTTCCAGGTGGTTGCCATCGTCACCACCACGGGCTTCGTCTCGGCGGACTACGAGCTCTGGATGCCGGCGGCGCAGATGGTGCTCTTCGCGCTCTTCTTCGTCGGCGGGATGGCCGGGAGCACCGGGGGAGGGGTGAAGGCGGTGCGGGTCCTTCTCCTCCTGAAGCAGACGGCCAACGAGCTCCGTCGGCACCTCCACCCCCGGGCCGTCCTCGTGGCGCGGGTGGGTCGGAAGCCGGTGCGCGAGGAGGTCATGGCCAACATCGTCGGCTTCGTCATCCTCTACCTTCTCCTCTGCCTCGCCGGTGCGGTGGCCATGAGCTTCCTGGGGATGGACCTCCTCACCGCCATCGGGGCGAGCATCGCCACGGTCGGAAACGTGGGTCCGGGCTTCGGCGACGTGGGTGCCACCGACAACTACGCCTGGATCTCCGACCCGGCGCTGGCGGTCTTGAGTTTCCTCATGCTGGTGGGACGCCTGGAGATCTACACGGTGCTCCTCCTCTTCCATCCCGAGATGTGGAAGAGGCGAAAAAGCTTTCACTAGAACGTGTTAGCGTGCTTCACCTCATCCATCGGTAGACGTGTGTCCACCCACGATGATCCACCCTCCGGTGGGGCGTCGTTCCAGGACGTAGCTCAGGACCCCGGAGAAGGTGAAGGCCTCGGGCCCCTCCCCCAGGGTGGTGGCGAAGGGCGTCCAGGCGTGGACCGCCCCCGGCCCCGCGGGAAGGGCCTCCACCTCCCCGATGACCGTGCGAAGACCCGTCTCCGCGGGGAGGGACTCGAGGCCCGCCAGCACCTCCTCTACCCGGCGGTACCGTACGGCCCCGTCCTCCAGCCAGACGAAGGTCGGGGCGTACATCTGCCGAAGCTGCGCCGAGTCCCGGGCCTCCAGGGCCTCGAGGTGGCGGAGGAGGAAGGCAGCCACCTCGGGAGCGGAGGCGCCCGCCGCCGCTCCCCCATCCGGGGCTCCGGAGCCGGCCTCTCCACCACAGGCCGTCCCCCACAGCACGAGCGCTGTGACGACGCCCCGGATCCATGCCCTCCGGCACCGGTCCATCATCGGGTCCCGTAGAGGCGGTCCCCGGCGTCGCCGAGGCCGGGGAGGATGAACCCCTGGTCGTCGAGCTCCCGGTCCAGCGCCGCGGCGAAGACGGGCACCTCCGGGTGCGCCTCCGCCAGCGCGCGGACGCCCTCCGGCGCCGCCACCAGGCACATCAACGACACCCGGGTCGCGCCCCTGGACCGAAGCCCCGCCACCGCTGCCGAGGCCGATCCGCCGGTGGCGAGCATGGGGTCCACCACCAGGAACCGCCGCTCCTCGGGGTCCGGCGGCAGGTTGAAGTAGTACTCCACCGGCTCCAGCGACTCCTCGTCCCGGGAGAGGCCCACATGACCCACCAGCGCCTGGGGCAGGAGCTCCAGCACCCCCTCCACCATCCCCAATCCAGCCCGGAGGATGGGCACCACCACCAGCTCCGGGCCGCCCAACCGCCGCGCGGTGAAGGTCTCCAGCGGCGTACGGACCTCCACCTCCTTCTCATCCAGGTCCCGGGTGACCTCGTAGGTCATGAGCATGGTCAGCTCCATCACCACCTCCCGGAACAGCTTGCTGGGCGTGGAGACGTCCCGGAGCAGGTGGAGCTTGTGGCGGATCAGGGGGTGATCGAGGACGGTGAGGCTGTCGGGGAGGGTCATGGTGGACCGGACGTAGGACGACGGGCGATGGGCGGAGCCTTGCCGTACAGGGTAGGAGCCGGGCCCGACGCCCGGAAGAGGGACCCTACCCGCCAGGGTCCGGGTCCAGCCCGGCGTCGCGCCGAAGCCGCCTCCGTTCCTTCCCCCCCAGCTCTCTCCACTCCCCGGACCCCAGCCCGCCCAGGCGGACGGAGCCGAAGCGGGTCCGTCGGAGCCCCAGGACCGGGTGGCCCACCGCCTCCAGCATGCGACGGACCTCGCGATTCCGGCCCTCCGTGAGGACCAGGCGCACCCGCCCCCGGTCGCCATGGGTCTTCAGCAGGCTCGCCGACGCCGCCCGCGCTGGGCCGTCCTCCAACGTCACGCCTCCGGTGAGGCGCGTGAGGACGGCCTGGGTCGGCACCCCCGCCACGATGGCCTCGTACTCCCGCTCCACCTCGTTGCTCGGGTGGGTGAGGGCGTGGACGGCGTCCCCCTGGTTGGTGAGCAGGAGGAGGCCTTCGGTATCCTTGTCCAGGCGTCCCACGTAGCGCAGCCCGCCGGCATCTCCAGGCAGGAGGTCATAGACGGTGCGCCCACCGTGAGGGTCGTCCCGGGTGGTGAGGACGCCCAGCGGCTTGTGGAGGGCCACCCAGCGAGGCTTCGGCAGGCTCACCTCCCGGCCGTCCACCTCCACCGTGTCGTGCTCCGGATCGATCTGGGAGCCGAGCTCCGTCACCAGGGTGCCGTTCACCCGCACGCGGCCGGCCAACATGAGCCGCTCCGCCTCTCGTCGGGAGGCGACGCCAGCCCGGGAGAGGTACTTCTGGATGCGCTGGGACACGGGCTACCGCCCCTCCGGCTCGGCGTCGGCGGTGGATGGGTCCGGGTCGGTCTCGTCGGCGAGCCACCATCCCCCCTCGGAGTCGTCCCCACCTTCGCCGTCGTCGTCCGCCGGCTCCGGCGCCCGGTCGTCGTCGCTACCGTCCGGGTCGGCGTCGCCCGCGAGGATGAGCTCTCCGCGGTCGGAAGCCCCGTCCCCCAGCGCCATCTCACCCTGCGCCTCGGGTTCGTCCCCGTCGTCGTCTTCGTCGAGGTCCAAGGGGGCTCGATCCCTCAGGACCACCGGAAGCTCGTCGGGCCGCGGCAGATCCTCCATGGACCGGAAGCCGAAGTGCTCGAGGAAGAACGAGGTGGTCCCGTAGAGCAGCGGCCGGCCCAAGCCTTCCCCCCGCCCCACCACCTCGACGAGCTGGCGGTCCTGGAGGGTCTTGATGACCCCCGAGGAGCCCACCCCCCGGATGTATTCCACCTCCACCCGGCCGATGGGCTGCCGGTAGGCGATGATGGCCAGCGCCTCCAGGGCGGGGCCCGAGAGCCGGGAGGGACGGGGCACGGTGTCGAACCGCTCCAGGTAGGGGGCGAACTCCGGCCGGGTGAGGATCTGCCAGCCCTCGGCCACCTCCATGATCTGGAAGGAGCGCTCGGCGTCGTCGTACTCCGCCCGAAGGAACTGAAGGGCCTGCTCGACGTCGTCTTCGTCCAAGGACTCGTCGGCCCGGGCGATCTCGTCGGCGGTGAGGGGAGCGTCGGAGGCGAATAGGACCGCCTCCACGATGCTGTGGGCATTCACGCCGGGTCTCCTGGTTCGTGCGGCTCGTCGGTCGTCGTCGGATCGTCGGCTGGGACCTCCACCGTCTCTTCGAGCCCCGCGGGAGCGTCCCCGTCGTCGTCGTCCCGCCGGTAGATCCAGAGCTCGGCGAAGGGTCGGGCCTGACGGAGGAAGAGCATCCGCCGCCGGGTGAGCTCGAGACCCGCGAGGAAGGTCATGACCCCGTGCATCCGGTCCTGGAAGCCATCCAGCAGCCGGCTGAACTCCACCCGTGTCGCCTTCTTCAGCGTGTCCAGGATGAGGACGACCTTGTCCTCCATGGCCACCGTCCGGGTGGTGACCCGGTGCTCGTGGTTCCGGACCTGGGGGAGCTCCACGGCCATGGCGGCCTCCAGCACCTCCTCCCAGGTGGTCTCCAGAGGGGTCTCGTGGAGGGGCTTCCGGGGACGAGGCGGCACGAAGCCCTTCGAAAAGCGCCGCGCGCGGTCGGCCTCCGCGGCGGACATCCGCTGAGAGATCTCCCGGATCTGCTCGTACTCCAGGAGGCGACGCACCAACTCGGCCCGGGGGTCTTCGTCCTCGTCCTCGGTGGACCGCGGAAGGAGCATCTGGGCCTTCAGCCGGACCAGGCTCGCCGCCATCTCCAGGAACTCCCCCGCCCCGTCCAGGTCGTGGGTCCGGACCTCCCGGATGGCCCGGAGAAACTGGTTGGTGATGGTGGCGATGGGGATGTCGAAGACGTCGATGTCCTGCGTGCGGATCAGGTGCAGCAGGAGGTCCAGCGGTCCCTGGAAACGCTCCAGATCCACCAGGAAGTACCCCTGTCGCTCCTGGGTCCCATCGACGACGGTCAGGTCCACGCCGTCCTCACGTCGTCACCACCCTTCTAGATCCACAGCCGGATGAACCGGTCGGCGAGGCCCATGATCTCGCTCACCGGCCAGAACACCACCCGCAAGGCGCCGGGCACCAGGAAGAGAAGCCCCATGACGATGAGGAGGCCGAAACGCCCCGCCTCCCGATACTTGAGGGCCAGCGGACGGGGGAGGAAGTGGAAGAGGACGTGGGAGCCGTCCAACGGCGGGATGGGGATGAGGTTGAAGAAGGCCAGCACCAGGTTGATGAGGATCCCGTACCGTGCGGCGATGAGGAGCCCTTCGGTGAGCGCCGAGGCCCCCATGGCCCCCTGGAGCCAGACCGCCCCAATGGTGAGGAAGGTGGCGGCGGCGGCCAGCCCCAGGTTGGAGATGATGCCGGCCAGCGACACCCGGATGTCGCCCCACTTGGGGTCGCCGTAGTTGGCGGGGTTCACCGGCACCGGTTTGGCCCACCCGAAGAGGAAGCTCGTCCCCGAGGCATACAGGAGGAGCGGCACCAGCACCGATCCCACGGGATCGATGTGCGGGAGTGGGTTCAGGGTGATCCGGCCCAGGTCCTCGGCGGTGGTGTCGCCTTCGCGACGGGCCTGCCAGGCGTGGGCGACCTCGTGGACCACCACGGAAAAAAGGAGGACGAGGATGAGGAGCAGGGCTTCCATGGCGTCCCAACCTACCGAAGTCCGCGGGTGGGGGTCCAGGGACGGGGGACCCCGACAGCGATCCGGGGATATCCCCTTCCCCGAGCCCCCACCCCACCCGTCCCCTTCCGCTCCATGACCTTCCACGCCGCGCCGCTGCGCCTCGTCCTCCTCGTCCTTTTCGCCGCCACCGCGGCCTGCGGGGAGCCCGAGCCCCGCCCCCTGCCGAACGTCGCGGACCTTCCCCTGCGCGGCGCCAAGCCGGCGCAGCCCCTGGGGAAGGTGGACTTCCGCATGCCCGACGCCTCGGGCGAGCCCTACGACTTCCACGAGGAGACCCGAGGCGAGATCGCCCTCCTCTTCTTCGGCTACACCTACTGCCCGGACATCTGCCCGGTGCAGATGGCCACCCTGGCCCGGGCTCTGGCCCAGGTGAGCCCCGAGGTTCGGGGGCGGGTGGAGGTGGTGTTCGTCACCGTGGATCCGGAGCGGGACACCCCGGAGCGACTCCGGGGGTGGCTGGCGGCCTTCGACAGCTCCTTCGTGGGGGTCCGCGGATCCCCGGAGCAGATCGAGGAGGCGCTGGCCTTCTACCGCTATCCACCGCCGGAGCGCTCGGCGGACGGCGTGGTGTACACGGTGGGGCACCCAGCGCTCGTCTACGCCTTCACCCCCGACGGGCTGGGCCGCGCCATGTACGGAAGCGAGACCTCGGCAGCGATCTTCGCCCACGACCTGGAGCTCATGACGGCCTATCCGTGGGAGGCCTGGGAGGAGTCCGGCGCCCGCGGGGCCGAGCCCGGCGACAGGGGGGCCGAAGGCGGTGCGTCCTCGTCCACGAGTGCCGGAGACCCTCCGCCGGTCCTGGCAATGGCGGGCGAGGTCCTGGTGCTGGACGCGTACCTCCCCGCTCCTCCGGTGGACGGTCCGGTCGCCGTCTACTTCACGCTGCGGAACGGTGGCGCCGCGCCGGACACGCTGCGGGGCTTCACTTCGGAGCTGGGCTCCGGTGCCGGCCTCCACCGCATGACCCGCGACGGGGGCATGAGCCGGATGGCCCCTCTGTCCGCCCTTCCACTCCCCCCCGGGGAGACCGTCCTCCTGGCGCCAGGAGGAGACCACGGCATGCTCCAGGAGGTCTCCGCGGACGCCCTCGAGGTCGGAGGCACGGCCCGGGTCACGCTGGACTTCGCCCGAGGCGGGTCCGTGGAGGTCCCGGTCCGCGTCGTCCCCTATGCCGACATCGGGGGCGGATCCGGAGGCTGAGGGACCAGAAGGATGGGGTCTTGAGCCCAGGAGCCCTCGCATCTAGCTTTGTAGGCTCTACACAACTCTGCACAGACCCGTTGCCATGCCCCAGATCAAGAGTGCCAAGAAGCGGATGGAGTTGAGCCGTGCCGCCCGGACGAAGAACCGGGCCGAGCGCGCCAAGATCCGCACCGCCGTCCGGCAGGTTCGCGAGGCCGACGATGCCGAGCAGGCCGAGGAGCTCCTCCGGGAGGCCCACGCCCTGCTCGACCGCGCCTCCACCAGGAACCTGTTCCACGCCAACCGCGTGGATCGCATCAAGGGTCAGCTCCAGAAGCACGTCAACGAGCTGGCCTCCTAGTCGGACCCGGTCGGGCTCCCCGCCGGACCGTTCTCCGAACCATGAACGCCCCGGACGACCTTCCGTCGTCCGGGGCGTTCGTCGTGCACCCACACGGGCTCGACGGTAGCGGCGGTCCCTACCGCTCCCAGACCACCCGCCCACCCACCAACGTGTAGCTGGGCCGGCCGGTGAGCTCCCACCCTTCGAAAGGCTGGTTGTGGCTCCGGGAACGGAAGGCGTTGGAGTCCACCGTCCACCGGGCCACCGGGTCGAAGACGGTGACGTCCGCCGGAGCGCCCTCGGCCAAGGTCCCCCCGGGCAGGTGGAAGGCCCGCGCCGGCTGGCAGCTCATCCGCTCGACCATGGTGGGCAGGTCCAGGATCCCCTCGCCCACCACGTGGGTCAGGATCAGCCCCAGCGCCGTCTCCAGCCCGACGATGCCGTTGGGCGCGTCGGTGAAGGCGGCCTCCTTCTCGTCGTAGTGATGGGGTGCGTGGTCGGTGGCGATGGTGTCCAGCGTCCCGTCGGCCACCCCCGCCCGGACGGCCTCCCGGTCCTCGGCGGTGCGCAGGGGCGGGTTCATCTTGGCCTCGGTGCGGTAGCCCTCCACCGCCTCCTCGGTGAGGATGAGGTGATGCGGGGAGGCCTCCGCCGTGACCCGGACGCCCCGGGCCTTGGCCTGCCGGATGCTCTCCACCCCGAACCGGGTGGAGACGTGCTGGAGGTGGATGTGGCCCCCGGTGGTCTCGGCCAGGAGGAGATCCCGGACGATGTGAATGTCCTCCGCGGCGTTGGGCTTCCCCGGCAGCCCCAGCCGGGTGCTCACGATGCCGGCGTTCATGTGCCCGCCGGCCGACAGCGTCAGGTCCTCGGGGTGGTCGGCGACGGGGATCCCGAAGGCCTGGGTGTACTGGAGGGCGAGCTTCATGAGCCCGGAGTTCATGACCGGGTTGCCGTCGTCGGTGACGGCCACGGCCCCGGCCTCCACCATCTCGCCGATGAGGGCCAGGCGCTTCCCGGCCCGGTCCACCGAGATGCACCCCACAGGATACACCCGGGCCGCTCCCGCCCGCCGCCCCTCCGCGGCGACGAACCCCACCGCCGCCGGGTTGTCGATGGGCGGCTCCGTGTTGGGCATGGCGCAGACCGCGGTGAAGCCCCCGGCCGCGGCCGCCCTCGCCCCCGACGCGATGGTTTCCTTGTGCTCCTCCCCTGGTTCGCGAAGGTGCACGTGAACGTCGATGAGCCCCGGAGTCACCACCAACCTGTCGCAGTCCAAGACCCGGGCATGCTCCGGCGCCTGCACCGACGGCGCGACGCGGGCCACCTCGCCGTCCACCAGCAGGACGTCCCGGACGCCGTCCAACTCCTGGGACGGGTCCACCACCCGACCCCCGGTGAGCAGCAGCGTCTCGCTCACGACGGCCCCCCACCTTTCTTCGCCGCCTCGGCCTTCTCCGGCCGCCCGCCTGCCAGCAGGTAGAGGACGGCCATCCGCACCGCCACGCCGTTGGTGACCTGGTCCAGGATGACCGAGTGCTCGCCGTCAGCCACGTCGGAGTCGATCTCCACGCCGCGGTTCATGGGTCCTGGATGGAGGATCAGCAGGTCGTGGGGCGCCTTCTCCAGTCGCTCCGTACTCACGCCCCAGATGCGGTTGTACTCCCGGAGGGACGGCACGTAGCCGGCCTCCATGCGTTCGAGCTGGAGCCGGAGGATGTTGAGCACGTCCGCCCACTGGATGGCGTCCTCCACGTGCTGGAAGACCTCCACCCCCAGCTCCCGGAAGCTCCCGGGCACCAGAGTGGGTGGGCCGCACACCGCCACCTCGGCGCCCAGCGTCAGGAGGCCGTAGATGTTGGAGCGGGCCACCCGGGAGTGGACCACGTCGCCGACGATGCAGACCTTCACCCCCTCCAGGGTGCCCAGATTGTCCCGGATGGTGAGGATGTCGAGGAGGCCTTGGGTGGGGTGCTCGTGCCGCCCGTCGCCGGCATTCACCACATTCGACGGGATGCGGTCGGCGAGGAAGCGGGCCGCCCCGGAGGCTCCGTGGCGCATCACCACCATGTCGATGCGCATGGCTTCCAGGTTCCGCGCCGTGTCCACCAGCGTCTCGCCCTTGGTCACGCTGGAGCCGGTGCTGGAGATGTTCACCGTGTCGGCGCTGAGACGCTTCTCGGCGAACTCGAAGGAGATGCGGGTGCGCGTGGAGGGTTCGAAGAAGAGGTTGACGATGGTCTTCCCCCGGAGCACCGGGACCTTCTTGATGCGCCGCTCGGAGATCTCCTTGAAGGGCTCGGCGGTGTCGAGGATGGCGGTGAGCTCCTCCCGGCCCAGGCTCTCCAGCCCCACCAGGTCCTTGCCCAGCGACGGTGCGGTCTCGCTCACGTCGCCTCCGGCCCGGTGCTCACCAGGTCCACACCCAGGCGGTCGTCCAGCTCGGGGACGCGCACCTCCACACTCTGCTCCGGGTCCAGCACCTCCACCCTACGGCCCACGATGTCCGGCTGAATGGGGAGTTCCCGCCCACCACGGTCCACCAGGACACAGAGCAGCACCCGGGCGGGCCGTCCCCAGTCCATGAGCTCGTTGAGGGCGGCGCGGACGGTCCGGCCCGTGTACTGCACGTCGTCCACGATCACCACCGTCCGGTCGTCGATGCCGTCCGGAGGAAGCTCTGTCCCCCCCACCACCGGTCGAGGCCCGATGGCCATGAGGTCGTCGCGGTACAGCGTGATGTCGATGGAGCCCCGGGGGAGGTCGACGCCCTCCGCCCGCTCGATCTCGTCGGCGAGGCGAGCCGCGATCTGGGTGCCCCGGCGATGGATGCCCATGAGGACCAGGTCCGCCACCCCTCCGTTCCGCTCGACGACCTCCCGGGCCATGCGGGCTACGGCACGTTCCACGGCCTCGGCGTCCATCAGGGGCGTGCGGTGGATCGACATGCGGTCCGGGGCTGGGGTCGGTGCGGCGGCGGCGGCCCGAACGTAGCCATGGCCCAGGGGGCCGTCAACGCGCCTGGACAGGGGGTGCGTACCCCGGAGTTCGGGGCCTCCCCGGTGGGCCCGCCGGCCTTGTCCCGCCCGGGGTGCCGGGTCATTGTGAGCCGCGCCGTTCCGGCCTCTTCGACTCTGTCGGCCCCCTCCTGCCCCGCCCGGTATGCGACCCTTCCGTATCCTGTCCGCGTCCGCCGTGGTCCTCCTCCTGAGTCTGGGTTCCCACCTCCTTCCCGGAGGAGGTGTGGGGGCCCAGGAGGTCACCGACGCGCCGGCGGTGATCCTGGCCGACGGGGACTTCGAGCTCACCGTGGCGGGAGGGGACACGGGGATGTCGCAGTGGTTCGAGGTCCGCACCGCCCAGGGGCGGCTCCTGTACGGTGGTACGGTGGGCTCGGGGGAAACGGCGACGGCCTCGGGGATGAGCGTGGCCTCGGGCGACGAGCTCCCTCTGGACGTGACGGTCTCCGGGGTGACCATCCCAGTCGAGGCCACCGTCATCTCCGGCTGGTTCAGCCTCTTCCCGCCGCTCCTGGCCATCCTCATGGCCCTCCTCTTCCGGGAGGTGGTCTCGGCGCTCTTCGCCGGGGTCTGGCTCGGCGCCCTGGCGGTGGCGGGCTTCGATCCCCTGCAGGCCACCTGGCGAACCGTGGACACCTTCCTGGTGCCGGCGCTCGGCGACGTGGACGGTGGCCACACCCAGATCGTGATCTTCTCGGTGCTCCTGGGGGGGATGGTGGGCGTCATCTCCCGGAACGGGGGCACCATGGGGATCGTGGAGGCGGTGGCTCCCTTCGCCCGGACAGCGCGGCGGGGCAAGCTTGCCACCTGGCTCGCCGGGCTCGCCATCTTCTTCGACGACTACGCCAACACCCTCATCGTCGGGAACACCATGCGGCCCATCACGGACCGCCTGCGCATCTCCCGGGAGAAGCTTGCCTACCTGGTGGACTCCACCGCGGCCCCGGTGGCGGCGCTGGTCCCCATCTCGACCTGGGTGGGCTACGAGATCAGCCTCATCGGCCAGGGCCTGGAGATCGCCGCAGGCCAGAATCCGGAGCTGGCAGGCTCCCTCCTGACCGCGAACCCGTTCACCATCTTCATCCACACCATCCCCTACCTCTTCTACCCTCTCCTGGCCCTCTTCTTCGTCTTCCTGACCTCGCTCACGGATCGGGATTTCGGGCCCATGGCCGCGGCCGAGACCCGGGCCATCACCGGAGGAGGACTCTTCCGGGAGGGGGCGCAGCTCGCCACCGACACCACCGGCGACGTCATGCAGCCGGTGGAGGACGCCCCCCACCAATGGTGGAACGCGGGCATTCCGGTGCTCACCGTCGTCGTCACGGTGCTGGGTGGACTCTGGTTCGACGGACGAGCCAACGCCGGAGCCGGAGCCTCCGCCATGGACATCTTCGGCTCTGCGGACCCGTTCAATGCCCTCCTCTGGGGATCCCTGGCCGGGTGCCTCATGGCCATCGCCCTCTCCGTGGTGCAGCGGATCCTCACCCTTACGGAGGCGGTGGACGCGCTGGTGGGCGGCTTCCGGGCCATGGTCCTCGCGGTGGTCGTCCTGGTTCTGGCCTGGTCGCTGGGCGCCGTCACCGAGCAGATCGGCACCGCCCAGTACCTGACCCAGCTCCTCTCCGGCGCCGTGGCTCTGCAGCTCATCCCCGTCCTGGTCTTCGCCACCGCCGCCGCCACCGCCTTCGCCACCGGCACCTCGTGGGGGACGATGGCCATCCTCCTCCCTCTGGTGATCCCCCTGACCGTCTCGCTGGGGGGCGCCGTGGGGTTCGAGACACCGGAGGGGACCTACTCCATCCTCCTGGGCTCCATCAGCTCCGTCCTCGCCGGCGCCATCTTTGGCGACCACTGCTCGCCCATCTCCGACACCACCGTCCTCTCCTCCACCGCCTCGGCCTGCGACCATGTGGATCACGTGCGGACGCAGCTCCCCTATGCCATTCTCGTGGCCGTGGTGGCCATGGCCCTCGGCGACGTGGGCACGGCCTACGGGCTCCCCAACTGGGCGGCCCTCCTCGGAGGGATGGCGCTGCTCTGGGCCTTCCTCCACTTCGCGGGCTTCCCGGTTCGGGAAGAGGTCCTGGGGAGCGCGGCGGCAGTGCCGGAGCCCGCCGGGTCGTTGTCGGTCGGGCCCCAAGACGGGCCCGGGGTCGGGTCCGCGGACGAGGCTCCCCGAGCGCCCTAGCGCGGGCTACGCCGTGGGTGCGCCGGGCGGTGGTCCGCCGGGCGGACCTCCCGGGGGAGGCGACGGCCCGCCGCCCTCTGCTCCCCCTCCCTTCGACCCATCCTCCCAGGGCCGGGCGCCGAAGAGGATCCACCCGAAGCCCACCGTGAGCAGGACGAAGGCGGCCCCCAAAGCCAGGAGCCCTGGAAGTGGGCCGCCGGCCCCGTCCACCCCGCCCCGCACCGCCACCCGGAGGAGCGTGGCGCCGGTGATCCCGCAGAAGAGGAAGTCGGCCAGGGCGATGGGCCGGCCGTAGATGCCGCCGTAGATGGCGCCGCGCGCCAGCCAGTTCAGCATCCCCATGGAGAGGAGGGCGCCTCCGAAGAGCTCCAGCGCCACGGTGGCGTCCTCCGGGCGGATGAGACCCAGCCGCGCCCCCACCTCCGCCGGGAGGAAGAGAAGCACCCAGCCCCCGGACCCCAGGAGGACGGCGGCGGTGACGAGGAGGGCTCGGGGGTTCATCGTCCGTTCCCCCGGAAGGCCGCGGCTCCCACCCGCTGGAGGAAGGGGGTCGACCCGGGCGGCGTCCCCTCCGCCACCGCCCAGTCGTAGGAGAAGAGCACCACACCGCCGGCGCCCTCCGCCCGGGCGATGTCGATCTTCCCCAGCGTCCCGTCCACCCCGTTCAGGTAGGCCCCGACCCCGGCCCAGAGACGCTCCCCTTCGCCTACCGCGCGCCGTGCCGCCCGGATCTGGCTCCGGTAGAGCTCCGGGTCGGGGGTGTAGGCCATGGGGACGGCCACGTCCAGGAAGCCCCGCTCCATCCACGAAGGCCAGTCCTGGAACCGGTGGATCCGCGCGTCCTCCTGATCGGCGAAGACCGCCGCCGAGACGATGGACTCCGGCCGACGAGCCTTCACGCCGTGATAGATCCGTTCCACCAGTCCGGTGATCTGGGCCCGTCGGAACTCCCCCCACGGCCCCGGCAACGCCTCCACGAACGCGTGCGGATTCCGGCCGTACTCCCCATCCAGCGCCCGGAGCCGCTCCGGCGGGAGGCGAGGCGCCACCCAGTCCCGGAACCGGACCAGCGCGCTCCGGGAGTAGTCGAAGGTGGCGTTGGGGAAACGGATGTAGTCGAAGTGGATGCCGTCCAGGTCGTAGCGTTCCACCAGGTCCATCCAGATGGCGTAGACCCGCTCCTTCACCTCGGGGTGGGAGGGGCTGGAGTAGATCCCCTCCTGGGTGTCGGTGTGGGTCCGGGCGTGTTCGTGGAGACGCCGGAGGTAGCTCGGGTCCTCCGGGTGCACGTTGTGGAGCTCCCGGCCGAGGGCACGGGGCACGGCGAGCCAGTCCGGATGGCTGTGGACCATGTGGTCCGGGCTCTCCGGAAGGTCACCGAGACCCCACACCAGGTGCGTGTTCACCCAGGCGTGGACGGCCATGCCCCGTGCGTGGGCCTCCTCCACCGCCAGGGCCAGCGGGTCGAAGCCCGGACCCCCCTCCACCGTCTCGGCCCGCGGCTCCCACCGAGACCGGTAGAAGGCGTCGCCTCGCCCCCTCACCTGAAGGAAGAGGGTGTTGAAGCCCCCCGCCACCGCCCGGTCCACCAGCCGGCGGACCTCGTCGGTGCTGGTCATGCTGGAGCGCACCACCCAGAGCCCCCGCACCTCCGGGAAGACACGGACCGGGGTCATGGTCCGCGACGGCCATCGGGGTCGGAGAGGCGGCTCTGCCGCGGTGCGCGGCGCAGCGGCCTCGGCGGAGGGGCGGGGCGCCGGCCGGGTGGGCGTAGGCTCGGTTCCGGCCTCCCCCGCAGGCGCACCACCCGACGCGCCTCCGGGCGGCGGCGGCGGGTCGGCCACGACGGTGCACCCCGCCAGGGCGACCGCCATCGCCAGGGCGAGCAGCCGACCCATCATCGCCGGGCCCGGAAGAAGGCTCGGAGGAGGTCACCGGAGGCCGTCGCCAGAACCCCGGACCGGACCGCACACCGGTGATTGAGTCGGGGGTCGCGCAGCAGGTCCTCCAGGCTTCCGGCCATTCCCGCCTTGGGGTCCGGAGCTCCGAACACCACCCGCGGCACCCGGGCCAGGACCGTCGCTCCCGCGCACATGGTACAGGGCTCGAGGGTCACGTAGAGGGTGCAGTCGGTGAGGCGGGCCGCCCCGACCCGTGCGGCCGCCCGCCGCAGCGCCACCACCTCGGCGTGGGCCGTGGGGTCGGCATCCGTGAGGGTCCGGTTGTGGGCCTCGGCCAGGAGTCGACCGTCACGGACCACCACGGCACCCACGGGAACCTCGTCCAGGAGGGAGGCGGTGCGGGCCTGCTCGAGAGCGCGAGCCATCCAGAGGAGGTCGTCGCCCTCGACGGAGCTCGACGGGTGGTTCGTGGCGTCGGACGCGGAGGTCGGGCCGGCCTCGGAGGAGACGCCGGCTGGAGGCACGCCGGAAGGCGACACCCGGGAGACGGCCTAGTGCTGCGTGAGGTTGACCACCGCCGGGCCTTCGTCCATCCGGCGGTAGAAGCCGGTCACGCAGCCCAGCAGATGAAGCCGGCTGGTGTCCTCCACCATGGTGGTCTCGCCACCGGGCCGAAGGGACTCCAGGCGGATGCCCACCCCGTTGCGGCTCATGCGATGGAACCAGGAGCCGCTTCCGACCCGGGCCACCACCACGGCTCCGTCCACCACGTCGTCCACCTGCGCCGGCTCCACCAGGACGAAGTCGCCCTCGTGGACACCGAGCACCGCCAGGTCGTCGGCGGCGGCCCGGACGAAGACCGCGCCCTGGCGCCCGGCGAGACGTCGGTCTACCGAGAGGTGCAGATCGGCCTCGCCACCCTGAAAGCCCTTGCCATCCTCGGGAAGGGTGGAGTAGCACGGCACCGAGATGGTCTCCGGGGCCAGGTCCACCCCCAGGATGCGCACTCCGCGCGAACGGCTGGGATCGCGCTCCAGGAACCCCTTCTCGGCGAGGGACTGGAGGTGCTCCGAGACGGTCTTGGTGCTCTTGATCCCGAAGCGTTCGCCGATCTCGCGAATGGACGGCTGGTAGGTGTTGGCGCGGAGGTACTGGACCATGAAGTCCAACACCTTGCGCTCGATCTCGGTGAGGGCGGCGGCTTCGGCCATCCGGCGCCCGGGGAGTGCATCGCCCTGCGAAGTCGCGTCGGATCGAGCCAAATCTGCGCCTATGAGGCTGAGGGGGGGCACCGCTTCGACTGCGGTGGATGGCTATCCTAATGTGCGCTCAGAAGGAGTGTCAAGAAAGCGGAATCTCAGAGGGCACGGACCCGTCCGAGGCCGTTTCGGAGCCGTTCCAGGGTGCGTCCGCGCCCTAGAAGCACCAGCACCTGGAAGATCCCCGGACTGGACTGTCGGCCCGTCACCGCAAGGCGCAGCGGGTGGATCACTTTGCCGGCACCCACGTCGAGCTCGTCGGCCACGCCCCGGATCGCCTCCTCCAGCGGATCGAGGGCCCATTCGGTGTCTTCCAGGACCTCCAGGAGGCGCTTCATGCGTTCCTCGGCGGCCGGGGGGTCCTTCTCCCAGTGCTTGGCCACGGCCTTCTCCTCGAAGACCAGCTCGGTCCGCACGAAGGGGAGGGCCCCGTCGGCCAGCTCGTCCACGGTGCGCGAGCGGACCTTCAGGAGGTCCACCAGCCGGGTCATCCAGGCCTCGTCGGCCAGGAGCGCCGCATCCGCGTGCTCCACCGACCGGAGTCGCCCGTGCACCCGGTCCAGAAGCTCCCCGGCGGGCATCTCGGCCAGGTGACGCCCGTTGAGCCACTCCAGCTTCTCGGTGTCGAAGACCGAGCTCTTCTTGAGGATCCGCTCGGAGCTGAAGGCTTCGACGAGCTCCTCCACCTCCAGGAAGACCTCCCGGTCGTCCCCGGGATTCCAGCCCAGGAGGGCCAGGAAGTTGCGCATGGCCTCCGGGAGGATCCCCTGTTCCTCGTAGTCCCCCACCGCCGTGGCCCCGTGGCGCTTGGAGAGCCGCTTGCCGTCCGCGCCGAGGATGAGGGGCACGTGGGCGAACTCCGGCTCGGGGTAGCCCAGCGCCCGATAGAGGAGCACCTGCTTGGGGGTGTTGCTGAGGTGGTCGTCGCCCCGAAGGACCAGGTTGATGCCCATCTCGTGGTCGTCGGAGACCACGGCGAGGTTGTAGATGGGCGTACCGTCGCTCCGGAGGATCACCAGGTCGTCGATGTCGGTGTTCCCGAACCGCATGGTGCCGTGGACCCGGTCGGAGAAGCGGGTCTCGCCGGCGGGCACGCGGAACCGGATGGCATGGGGTTCGCCGGCCTCGGCCCGCTCTTCCGCCTCGCCATCGGGCAGGGCGTCGGCCCGCTCCCTGGCCACCCGGCTGGCGTGCTTCTGGCGGCGCTCGGCCTCCGCTCGAATCTCGTCGGGGTCGCTGAAGTCCCGGTACGCCTTCCCCTCTTCCAGCAGCTGCAGCGCGGCGGCACGGTGGCGCTCCACCCCGTCGGACTGGAAGTACGGACCCTCGTCCCAGTCCAGCCCGAGCCAGCTCAATCCGTGGAGGATGGCCTCGGTGTGCTCGTCCCGGGAGCGGGCCTGGTCGGTGTCCTCCACCCTGAGGACGAAGACGCCGTCCTCCTTCCGGGCAAGGAGCCAGTTGAAGAGTGCGGTGCGGGCCCCGCCCACATGCAGGTAGCCGGTGGGCGAGGGGGCGAATCGAACGCGGAGGCTCACGGATGCTCCTTCGGGTTTTCGAGTCGTGCCTTCAACAGCTTCTTCACGGCCTTGGGGTCGGCGGCCCCGCCGGTGGCCTTCATGACCTGTCCGACGAACATGCCCAGAAGGGCGGAGCGGCCGTCCCGGTACTCCGCCACCTTCTCCGGCCACTCGGCCAGAACCCCGTCCACGACGGGGCCCAGGGCGTCGGCGTCCGACACCTTCTCCAGTCCCATCTCGGCCACCAGCGTCTCGGGATCGGTGCCACGTTCCACCATGGCCGCCAGGACGTCCTTCGCAGCACGCCGGGAGACCCGATCCGCCTCCACCAGCGCCACGAGCACTCCCAATGAACCCCCGCCGAAGGGGAGGTCCGCCACGCTGACGGCGTCCGACGGCAGGAGCCCCCGGAGGTCGTTCACGAGCCACGGCGCCACGGCGCCGGGGGCCGGGTGGGCCTCCAGCGCCTCCTCGAAGAAGTCGGAGACGGCCCGGGAGGCGGTCAGGACGTCGGCCTCCTCCAGCGAGAGGCCGTGTTCGGCCTGGTAGCGCTCGAATCGGGCGGCCAGCTCGTCGTCGGCGGCGCGGGCCTCCCGGCGGACGTCGGCAATGCGCCCTTCCGGCGTGGTGGGGCCGGTCTCCTGCTTCCGGCGGCGCGCGGCTTCCGCGGCGGCGCGGGCGGCCCGGGCCTCCTGCTCCTCCTCGGCCCGGCGGCGGGCGGCCCAGCTGTCCTTCAGGGAGACGATGCGGTTGAAGATCCGGTGGGCATCCGGGTCGTCGGAGCCGCCGGGGCGCCCGTCTACCGGATCCCGCCAGAAGTATCCCAATCGCTCGAACTGGACGCGGACCGACGGCTCGGTCCCTTCCACCCAGGGCTCCACCCAACCGGAGCTCTCCACCAGCGACTCGGGGTTCAGGTGGTCGAGGAAGTCCTCCTCGTCGTCGTCGGCGGTGGCTCCGGACGGGTCCGGGACCGAGAAGAGCCGATCGTAGAGACGGAGGGTGACGGGGAGCGCTTCGGCAGCGGCCACCCAGTGGATGGTGCCTCGCACCGTCCGACCGTCGGGAACGTCGCCCCCTCGGGTCTCCGGGTCGTAGCTGCAGTGCAGCTCCACCACCCGCCCCTCGTCGTCCTTGAGGACGTCGTGGCAGCGGATGACGTACCCGTAGCGGAGCCGCACCTCCTCGCCGGGCACCAGGCGACGGAAGCCGGCAGGAGGATCCTCCGCGAAGTCGTCCCGCTCGATCCAGAGCTCCCGACCGAAGGGGACCTCCCGGGTGCCCTCCAGGGGGACGTCGTGCGGATAGAGGGGCGCTTCCAACCATTCCACATGGTCCTGCGGGTAGTCGGTGAGGACGACCTTCAGGGGATCCGCCACCGCCATCACTCGGGGGGCCACCGGATTCAGCGTATCCCGAATGGCGTACTCGAGCTTGCTCAGATCCTCCCGGGAGTTGTTCTTGGCCACGCCCGTCATGTCGCAGAAGGCACGCAGCGCCTCCGGCGGCACGCCCCGCCGCCGAAGCCCGGCGATGGTGGGCATGCGAGGGTCGTCCCACCCCGCCACATGGCCATCCTGGACCAATCGGATGAGCCGTCGCTTGGAGAGGACGGTGTATTCGACGTTGAGTCGGTTGAACTCGTACTGGTGGGTCCGTGGCTCCTCGAAGCCCACGTGGTCCAGAACCCAGTCGTAGATCTCCCGATTGTTCTCGAACTCGAGGGTGCAGAGGGAGTGGGTGATGCCCTCGAAGGCGTCCTCGAGGCAGTGGGCGAAGTCGTACAGCGGGTAGATGCACCACTCGTCGCCGGTGCGGTAGTGCTCCTCGTGCCGGATCCGGTAGAGGACCGGATCCCGCATGATCATGTTGGAGGACGCCAGGTCGATCTTGGCCCGAAGCACGTGGGCACCGTTCTCGAACTCGCCCTCCCGCATGCGCCGGAAGAGGTCCAGGTTCTCCTGGGGGGCGCGGTCCCGATAGGCCGTAGGTCGCCCGGGCTCGGTGACGGTGCCCCGAGCCTCCCGGATTTCCTCCGGGGAGGAGGAGTCGACGTAGGCGAGCCCCTGTTCGATGAGGACCACCGCCGCCTCGTACATCCGCTCGAAGTAGTCCGAGGCGTGGTAGAGGTCGTCCCCCCAATCGAAGCCCAGCCAGCGCACGTCCGCCCGGATGGCTTGGACGTACTCCTCCTCCTCCGTCTCCGGGTTGGTGTCGTCGAAGCGGAGGTGGCAGCGCCCCCCGAACTCCTTGGCGATCCCGAAGTTCAGGCAGATGGACTTGGCGTGCCCCATGTGCAGGTAGCCGTTGGGCTCCGGCGGAAACCGGGTCACGACCTCGCCGTCGTAGCGCCCGGACGTGGTGTCCTCGGCGACGATCTGGCGAATGAAGTCGCGCTTTTCGGGGCGATGGCCCGCGGCGTCGGTCATGGCGGGAACGGGGGGGAGCCGCGACGGGTGTCGCGGACGGCGGGCAGGGTGTGGTCAGCCTGAAAAGATAGTAGAAGGCTCCAGGGCGTTGGAGGGTGGTGCGGGGCTGGCGGACCCGGGCCGGACGGGGCCGCCGCCCGGGCTCCCCCGCACCGCCGCCGCCCACCCTTCCAGGAGCCCATAGAGGGCCGGGGTCACGGTGAGCACGAACAGAGTCGATGCCAGAAGCCCGCCAATGAGCACCAGCGCCAGGGCGTCCCAGATGTTGGAGCCCGCCGCGTCGCCGAAGACCACCAGCGGCAGAAGACCCAAGACGGTGGTTGCGGTGGTCATGAGGATGGGGCGGACCCGCTCCAGCGTGCCCTGGAGGACCGCGTCGGCCAGGGGCAGTTCCGGTCGCCCGGCCCGCACCCCGTTCACGTGGTCCACCAGGAGGATGGCGTTGTTCACCACGATGCCCAGCATCATGATGACGCCGATGTAGGCCTCCCGTGTGAAGCTGGCGTCCACCAGGTAGAAGGTGAGGAAGACGCCGATGAGGGCCATGGGCACCGTCAGCAGGACGCAGATCGGCTGCAGGAGCGACTCGAAGAGCGCCGCCGTGACCATGTAGACCAGGAGGAGCGCCAGGGCCAGCACCAGCCCGATCTGGGCCCGCTCCTCGTCGTCGATGGCCCAGCCCGTATCCCCCGCCTCCACCGTGTAGCCCGCTGGGACCTCCGTGCCGTCCATGACGGCCGTGTGGAAGAGGTCGCCGAGCTTCTGGGGGCCCCGGAACTCGTAGGCCACCGTGCGCTCGTACTGCTGGTTCTCCCGACGGATCCTCGACAGGACCTCGCGCTCCTCCACCGTGACCACGTCGGCCAGGCGGATGCGTCGGCCGGCGGGGGGCTCCACCAGCGTCTCCCGGAGCTGCAGCACGTCGAGTTCGTCGGCCTCGCCGCGGCGGACCTGCACCTGAACCTCCT
>JGI12048J13642_10500013_pt1 | contig 22145 bp, 17 predicted proteins | sample ElkSlonscriptome_16_FD_13642 | JGI IMG/M metagenome (IMG submission 13642)
CAACAAACCACCCACTGCGTAAAGCCCTAGTCCCATCAGGATCCCTGATTTATAGCTGAATCGTTTGATAAAAAGGGCAGCCGGAAATGCCATCGCAAAGTAGCCACCGTAAAAGGCCATCTGCACCAACGCACTCTGCCAATTGGGCGTCAGCAGGATGGTCTTGAATGATGAGACCATCGGGTTGGTGATGTCATTTGCAAAACCCCACAGGGGGAAACAAATGGTGATTAAGATAAAAGGCAATGTTAAACCAGCAGGAACAACGACCTGCTTGACCTGTTGTCTTGTCATTTCCGGGCAGTTTAGGTTGTCTGATCACAGTTTGCAATACACTTACCGGAACTCCTTTCCAATCACCTCCCTATTTACACGCCGGCAACAGCTGCATGCCCCCCAATATACAGGTTATTTTCAAACATCCATCTGCTACAACCACGAAAAAAAATGAAGCATTCCTTTCATATCCAATATGGTGAGACCGAATCCTGTGCATTGCGCATTGTTACGCTGAACATTAAACGGCTACCGGGCTGCAATTTGAATCACCCGTACGAACGGATCATCGCTTCCACCTCTTTCACCATCTTCTTTGAACCTGCAAAAAACGGGGTACGCTGATGGATCGCCTCCGGTACCAGGTCTATGATGCGCCGACCCTTGCCGTCTGTGGCAAGACCGCCAGACTGCTCGGCCAGAAATGCAATCGGATTGCATTCATAAAGTAACCTGAGCTTTCCACCGGGCTGCTGAGCCGTCGAAGGATACATATAGATCCCTCCTTTCATCAGGTTCCGGTGAAAGTCGGCAACCAGTGATCCGATATATCGTGCCGAGAGGGCATCTCCACCAGTCTCATCAGATCCTTTGCACCTGTCGATATATTCCCGGATCCCTGGCGAAAATTGCCTGTAATATCCTTCATTCACGGAATAGATATTTCCATCATCCGGCATATCAATTTTATAATGTGAAAGGCAGAATTCCCCAATGGACGGGTCATAAGTAAAGCCCGTCACACCCAATCCCGTCGTATATACAAGCATGGTAGAAGAGCCATAAATCACGTATCCTGCTGCCACCTGCTTATTACCGGGCTGAAGAATGTCCCGCTCATCCGGATCAGTACCGGGATCAGTGACCCGCCTGTAAATAGAGAAAATTGTTCCGATGGATACATTCACGTCGATGTTCGAGGAGCCGTCCAAAGGGTCAATGCATACCACATATTTGCCCTCTTTTGCAAACGATTTGTCAAAAGTAATGATGTCGTGGTTCTCCTCAGAAGCGATTCCACAAACCTCACCACTTGAACTCAGCACTTTAATGAATTTTTGATTGGCGAATTCATCCAGTTTCATCACATCTTCACCCTGGATATTACTCTTACCGGCCTTGCCCAGAATATCAACCAGTCCTGCAGCCCTGACCTCCCGGTTGACGAGCTTGGAAGCTACCCCGATATGGTTCAGCAACCTGGTGAGGTCCCCCTTTGCAAAGGGGAAGGCGGTCTGCTGCTCATTGATAAATTCAGAAAGCGTTGGCGGATGGTAATTGGATGTCATGATCAGGCGAATTGATAATTCTATGATAACATATAGTATATCAATCCTCCAGCCGCTTTGTTCGGAGTCTTAGCAGATGTTGTTCAGCAACTCGCGGTAAAAATTTTCCAGGGTACGAATGTGTAATTACCCTTCCTGGTTGTGAACATCATCATTTTGGCGCCATCCTCAGCAGGCAATCATAGCTTTTTCACCATCTTCCAGTCAACCACTGCCACAACCGGAGCTGAAGCTCCCAGCTCCTGGCTTCGACCAGAGGGTACCGATCCACTCACCGAGATCACATAATCTCCCTTAGGCAGGTACTTTTCTCCCTCTTCATTCACCTGCATGAATGCCTCGCGATCAAGGTCAAAACTGATGATCTCACTCTCTCCGGCACCCAGGTCCACTCGCTGGATCCTGCGCAATGACCAGATTGGATGCTCCATTCCGGCTCCGGGTGAGGAGATGTACAGCTGCACTACCTCATCAGCATCAACATCTCCGTTGTTGGAGACCTTAATTGAAACGGTTAGTTCCTCTTCATCCTTGTCAACCCCAATATCTGAATAACCGAAGCTGGTATAGCTGAGTCCGAAACCGAACGGAAAGAGGGGCTCCTTTTCCATGTAACGATATGTCCTACCTTCCATCGCATAGTCTTCGTACGGGGGAATATCTTCAATGCTGTAGGGCACGGTAAATGGCATCCTGCCGGAAGGTGCCACGTCGCCAAATATGATATCTGCAAGGGCATTTCCTCCCTGCTCTCCAGGATACCATGTATAGATCACGGCGTCGGCAAATTCAAATACTTCAGGAATGATCACCGGCGAGCCACCTGTGATTACAACGATCAGGGGGTTGTCCCCCTGGCGGCGTATTTTTTTAAGAAAATCAAGCTGCGGCTGCGGCAGCCGGCAATCCGTATTATCTCCCTTATTGAATGAGGCAATCGATTCGCCCTCTTCACCTTCCCACCTGCCGTCGATTCCCATGATCGCAATACATGCGTCTGCAGCAGCGGCACCACCGGTGGTCCAGTCAATCGGGTTCTCATTCTTCCTGTAAGGCAGCTGACCGTATTTATACTCAATGGTTGTGCCAACACTCACCGCGGAAGCAAGTCCGTCAAGGAAGTTGACCGTGTTTCCCGATATCCCGTAATAGTTGGCCATCAGTACATCTGCATTGGCAGCCATCGGACCGGTCACAAACAGATTTTTGATCTCCCGGTCAAGCGGCAGCACACCATCATTCTTTACCAGCACGATAGACTTTTGGGCAACCTCCCTGGCCAGTGACACGTGCTGTTCTGATCCGACTACTTCTCCAGTAATGTCACTGAAAGGTATCTCATCGGCCGGATCGAAAAGACCAAGTCTGAATTTGGTTTTGGTCAGCTGGATCAATGCCTCATCGATCTCTGCTTCGGATAAGAGTCCTTCACGCACTGCCTCATCGAGATGGCGAAAGGTAGTTCCGCAATTTAGGTTCATCCCGGCCTTGATTGCCATGGAGGCGGCTGATTGCGGACTGTCGGTGAGTTGGTGATCTCGCCAGATATCTTTGACTGCACCACAGTCTGAGACAAAATAGCCGTCAAATCCCCACTTTCTCCTTAACACCTCTGTCATGAGGTAGGGACTTGCACTGCAGGATTCACCGTTGGTGCGGTTATATGCACCCATCACACCTTCCACTCCGGCCTCTGTGACCAGTGCCTCGAATGCCGGCATATAGGTTTCCCAAAGGTCCTTCTCCGAAACCACTGCGTTGAATTCATGGCGCAATGCTTCAGGACCCGAATGCACCACGTAATGCTTTGCACAGGCTGCTGCTTTCAGGTAGTCCGGGTCATCTCCCTGGATTCCGCGTACAAAGGCAACACCGATCCTGGAAGTCAGGTAAGGATCCTCTCCATAGGTCTCCTGCCCCCTGCCCCAGCGTGGGTCACGGAAGAGGTTGACATTCGGTGACCAGAAGGTCAGACCTGCATATTTCGAGCGGTTCCCATTTGCAATGGCCACATTGAACTTGGCTCTTGCTTCATCAGAGATCGCCGTTGAGACACGATAGATCAGGTCTTCATCGAATGTGGCTCCCAATGCGATCGCCTGCGGAAACACTGTCGCCCTGCCATTTCGGGCAACTCCATGCAAACACTCATTCCACCATCCATACTGGGGGACATTTAACCGGGGGATGGCAGGGGCCTGGTCCATGAGCTGTCCGATCTTCTCTTCAAGGGTCATTGCCTCCACAAGTGCCTCTGCCCGATCCTCAATGGAGAGCGTATTGTCCAGCCATAAAAATTCAGGGTCCTGGGCAAATGAAATGCCAGGGACCAATACCAGGGCAATTACAATTGAAATAATGCCTTTTGTCATGAATCCGAATACTTTTCTGCCACTTTGTTTCATTGGGTTGTTTGGTTTTGTTTGAGTTTGATGCCTGCACTGCTATCGGTGAATGCATAGCTTAACGTAAATTGTACGCACAGACAAATATAGTACAATCGGTAAAAAAAAAGGTAAACTCCGGCATATTTCACTTTTACCACGCAGCCCGTTTCTGAATACATATTTGAAAACCAGGGCATCAGGATAAGCAGGAAACTGATGTAACACCAATTCTATACCTGTGATTTTACTTGCACCCCGGGTATACCAAATTTGATCAGGTTGACTGCTTCCTTCTACCCGCAATAAAAATAACAAGTAAATAGGCCGATGCGCCTCCTGCAATACCAAATACAATCGGATCCAATCCCATCGGAAGGTCATCTGCAAAAGGGATCAGTCCCAATGCAAGCGCTCCGCCGGTCACCATAGAAAACAGGGCTGCCACCGGGTTAGGTCGCTTATGTACCAGCGCAGCAACCACCGGGATAAACATTCCGGCTACCATAAATGCATAGGAATGCAGCATCAGCTCAAGTACATTTTCCATGGACATCGCAAGCACCAGTGCCGTAGCCCCGATCGTAAAAGTCAGCACCTGTGAATAGCGTAAACTGTTGACCGACTCATGTTTCCGGATTACATCTGTGAGAATGTTTCCCGAAGATGCCATCATGCAGCTGTCGGCCGTCGACATGATCGCAGAAAAATATGCGGAGATCACCAGTCCGAGCAACCCTACGGGCAGCACCGTTTTCAGCAGCAGCGGAAGTCCCATCTCCGGATCGATATTGGCAATGGTATAACCGGTGATCACTCCCTGGTCGAGTGCCACCCTGGCAAACATTCCCAGCAAAGCACCGATGAAGGCCATGAGCGGATACTCAAAAAGTCCGGCAATAAACCATGCTTTCCTCGCAGTCTTCGTATCCCGGGCAGCATAGATCCGCTGGTAGAGGGTCATCCCCACAAACCAGATCGGGATGATGGTAAATGCCCAGTTGACCAGCTGTTGCCAGCTTACATTGTTCAGTTTGAGGAAGGCAGGCGCCAGTGTCTCCCTGATGGCCTCCATCCCCCCTATGCTATGATATGCAAAAGGCAAACCGATCAGCGTCAGTCCGCCCATCAGGATGATCCACTGAATCGTATCGGTATAAATCACTGCCTTGATACCGCCGAACACGGTATACACTACCGTGATCACCCCCATCACCAATAGTGCCTGGTCGAGGGTGAGCCCCTCAAAGGTGGAGGAGGCCAGCTTGGCACCGGCCAGGATCTGTGAACTGGTAAATCCAAGGTAGCCAATGGCGGAAATCACCCCGGCAATAAGCGCTACTCGACGGTCGAAAATATATTCAAGGAATTGCGGAAAGGAGTAAAAATTTCGTTCCCTCGCCACCTTTGAAACCAACGGGATCAGGAAGATACCACTCATCCATGCACCCACCAATCCGGTAAAAAGCAGCCAGCTGCCCGACACTCCCATGACAAAACCAAGTCCGCCCAGTCCGATCGAAAATCCGCCTCCCACATCAGTTGCCACAACAGACAGACCGATATGCAGACTGCTCATTTTTCGTCCACCGACAAAATACTCATCGATGTCTTTGTTCTTTTTAAAAAAGTAAAACCCTACCCCGAGAATGACCATGAGGTAGAGGCAGATGATGAGTATATCAATTATATGCATATCTACTTATGTTCTGGCATACAGTAACGGGAACCGTCACCATGCACCACGAGTTCTTTATCAAGTAGTGAATTCAACACACGCTGACCATGATTTGCAGATAACCCAAGTCGCATTATGATTTGCCCGAATTTCATCTGTCCACGTTCCTTAAACAACTTCAGCATCTTCCTTTCATAAGGATCCAACTCCTTTTCCAGATTTTGTTGACTCATAATATGTAACGTTCCTTTTTCTTTTTTTTTGAAACCTCGAGGGACCTGCATCCCGGAAAAACCTGTCCGGAAATGCAATGCCCGGGGTATGATCTCCCCAGGTCTCCTTCAAATATATTTATATGTGTTTATACAATACATTCATGCTCTCAATGTTCCCGGCAATATTGGTATTGTTGATCAGGGTCCCTGAAAAAGAGTAACCACTGCCAAGGAAAGTCTTGTTCATCGGTATCGAATTCAATCTTGCGATCGTGTACAATGTACGAATCCCTTCGCCTGCCATGATCTCCTCCATATGCGCCAGTAGTCGTCTTGACAATTTCCTTCCCCGTGCTTCAGGCAAAGTCGCAAAATCAGTCATCTCGGAATTCTGTGCCTCCCGGTCCATCTCCGCTGAGGAAAGTGCAATCAGTTTACTCCCGTCACGCACTCCGAAATACCTGATGTTTTCATTCATGGTCTTCTCAATGTACCCGGGATCATGAATCGGGAAGGGATAACTTTTAAATACCTCCCTGTAGACAGCTGAGATCTCCTCAGCATGCGCGGGTTCCATCTCGAGTACATCCTCCTTCCCTTTGTCAGTCTGCTCCTCATCGGGATCGATTTCGTGAATCAAATTGCTTAACTCCGCAAGTTTTTCACGTTCGATACCCAGTAACCGGTCTGAGTTCAGGAACTTTGACATGAAGCTCACCCCAACCTTACCATTGTAGAACCGGGGGATATGGGCCTCCATGATGTATCCATCAGCATTGAACAAAGGCGCTGCCCATGCAGGAACCTTGCAGAAGATCTTGGTATAACCTTCATCCCTGGCAAGCTTGTTCAACAGGAGGGTCACCTGGTCGATGTCCTGCTCATCCAGCTTGATCAGGTAGACCCTTTTATTGTGCTCCCCATGTTGTATGATAGTATTTCTTCCAATGATCTCAATCCTGTCCTGCATTGTCATCCCTTCTTTGTAATCTTTCGTTATTCTCCGGAACCAGCGAGATCGTATCGTTCTCATCCTGGAGAAGCATTTCGATCCCTATGGCATCGGACTCATTCCCCTCACCCAATTCCAGGTCAAGGTTGCAGCTTTCACAATCCCTGTCACAAAATTTTGCCTCATAACTATCGGGTTCCTTGTAGGTAGTGATCACCCCTTCATAGTTCCTGAGCACCACGCGATTGGTCGACCACGAGATGATGTAATTGGGCATCACCGGAATCTTCCCACCTCCGCCAGGTGCATCGATCACGTAAGTGGGACGAGCAAACCCGCTGGTATGTCCGACAAGGCTCTCCATGATCTCGATCCCTTTACCGATGGGTGTCCTGAAATGCGAAAGTCCCTCGGAAAGATCACACTGGTACAGGTAATACGGACGTACACGGTTCCTTACCAGTTTATGAAGCAGCGACTTCATGATACGCGGACAATCATTCACGTCGGCAAGAAGCACCGACTGGTTGCCCAGCGGGAATCCACCATCTGCCAGCCTGGCCAGTGCCTCTTTCGATGAGGTCGTGATCTCACGTGGATGGTTGAAATGGGTGTTGATCCATACCGGCTGGTATTTCTTTAAGATCGAGATCAACTCGTCGGTGATCCGGTAAGGCAGCACTACCGGCATCCTCGTTCCAATACGAATAACCTCCACATGCTCAATGCTACTGATCTCCGACAGCAACCAGTCAATCTTTTCATCCGGAAGCATGAACGGATCTCCGCCCGAAAGCAACACATCACGCACTTGCGGTGTCTTCCGGATATACTCAATCCCCTTCCTCAACTGGTCTTTCGTGGGCACGAAATCCACATCCCCCACCTTCCGCTTCCGGGTACAGTGCCGGCAGTACATGGAACATATATTGCTCACATGAAACAGCACCCTGTCGGGATAACGGTGTGTAATTCCTTCAACCGGACTGTCATGATCCTCTGCAAGCGGGTCGGAGAGTTCCGACGGCTGTGTGATCAGCTCCTCGATTCCTCCAAATGCCTGTTTGAATACAGGATCGTTCCTGAAGTTCTCAGGATCGATCAGTGACAGGTAATACGGCGTGATGGAAAGGGGAAACCTATCAAAGGTCTTCTCAAGGTCTTTTCTCTCTTTGCCTTTGAAATTGATCCCTGTAATGGTTTCAAACTGGTCGAGCGATTTGATCGCATGTTTTAACTGCCACTTCCAGTTTCTCCAGTTCGATATGTTTTTATTGTTGTCAATTCGTTTCGCAATTTCCTGCTGCGCCTCGTCAAATATCATCCAGTCTGAATTTTAATTCTAGAGGAACAAAATTAACAATTATTGCCGATTTCCCCATATTTATTTGCCATTCAGGGGGTCACACCGGAACCGCAGCCCTGATGGAAAACACAGGAGCAGAAAGGGGCCCAGGGCTTCTCACCATGGGAAGAGATCACCACAAGGAATTCGTCTTTTTCCCCTTAAAATGGCGTTCAAACCCCGTTTCGCTACCCTGTTTTGCATCTAAATTTCATACCTTGCGGATATATCCATGTAACGATGCCTAAAATGCGAATACCCCTCATTCTGATCACCTGGCTGTTCCTGTCTTTCACGGCATGCAAGGACCAGGGAACCGAGCAACCTAAACCCAACATCGTTTGGATCACCTCGGAAGACAATTCCATACATTACATGAATTTGTATGCTGAAGGGGGCGCCCCCACCCCGCACATCGCTTCGCTGGCAGAAAACGGGTTGCTTTTCACACATGCCTTTTCCAATGCGCCCGTCTGCAGTGCCGCCAGGTCAGCACTGATCTCCGGATGCTACGGTCCGCGTATCGGCTCCAACTATCACCGAAAGATCAGGATCGCCCCTATGCCGGGTAACCTGGAGATGTTCCCGGCATACCTGCGCCGCGCAGGTTACTATACCACCAACAATGCCAAGGAGGATTACAACCTCATCAAGGGTGACAGTGTATGGGACGAATCATCCAACCAGGCCAGCTGGAAGAACAGGAACAATGAACAACCATTCTTTCACGTATATAACATCCATACCACCCATGAAAGCAGGCTTCATTTTTCGCAGGAGGAGATGCAGCATTACCAAACCATGACCGATACGGCCTCATTTGAGGTCATGCCTGTCCATCCCGATACGGACCTGTTCAGGTACACAGGTGCATATTACCGAGATAAGATCATGCAAATGGACAGCATCGTCGGTAAAGTGGTGAATGAGATCCGGGAAGCCGGACTGATGGACAATACATTCATCTTCTACTTCGGAGACCATGGCGGCGTTCTCCCCGGAAGCAAGGGTTATCTATATGAGACCGGACTGCATGTCCCGCTGGTGATCCATGTTCCGGATAGATACAAAGAATTGGTGGATCTCAAAGCCGGATCCCAACCTGGCGGGTTTGTCAGTTTTGTCGACTTCGCACCCTCTGTCCTCTCACTCGCCGGAGTGGAAATTCCGGAAGAGATGGACGGCAAGCCCTTCCTCGGAAAAGATATTTCCAGCGAGGAGTTGGATGACCGGGAGGTAACTTTTGGATACGCCGACAGGTTCGATGAGAAATACGACATGGTACGATCATGCAGAATAGGACCCTACAAATACATCAGGAGTTACCAACCCTTCAATTTCGACGGACTCATGAACAATTACAGGTACCTCCAGCTCGCATACCGGCAATGGAACGAGCTTTTTAGGAAAGGAGAGCTCGATCCGGTTCAGTCACGTTTTTTTAAGACAAGGCCGGCCGAGATGCTATTCAACGTGGAGGAGGATCCATACGAAACCACAGATCTGTCGGGCGATCCGGGCCATGCCATAGTGCTCGAAGAATTGCGCGACAGTCTCAGGAACTGGGTAACCGGGATGCCCGACCTCTCTTTTTATCCCGAACATTACCTGGTAAATCGTGCATTGGACAACCCTGTCGCGTTTGGCAGAGACCACCTGGAAGATATCAGCCGTTACGTGGAGATCGCAGATCTTCAGCTGGCCGGTTTTCATTCAGCAAAAGAAAAAATTCTCCTCGCCCTGGATGCAAAGGATCCTTGGGCAAGGTACTGGGCCCTGGTCGTGTGCTGCAGCTATGCTGAAGTGGACAGCGACCTGGTCGCACGGGTAAAAGAAATTGCTTCCGCTGACCCGGAACCTGTCAACCGGACAAGGGCTGCCGAATACATGGGTATTACCGGGATCGCCCATCCCGGGACGACCATGTCCAGGGCACTGTATGCCACCACCAGCCCTGCCGAAGCATTGCTGATCCTGAATGCCATCGTATTGATGCACGACGGACCCCGTAATTATGAGATCCCGGTCGATCCGCATTTGATCCCCGAAACCATCCGGGACCACGGTGAGGTCAGACGAAGACTGAAATATTTAACCGCACAGCACTATTAAGAAAGAGATATGCGCGTTTAATATGCTAATACCGGCTCTTCACGCCTTTTCTGTGCTTTTTCTTTTGTTTACCCGGGGTGTATGCTGAATGTTTACCGGCCACGGACGCATCCTTTCTGGCACGTTTGCCCTGGTATTCAGGCTTCGCGGCACTTCTCTCCCCCTGGCCATCGCCGTTGGAAAGTTCAACCTTCACCTTCGATCCTTCATGTTTGATGTTCCGGCTGAAGGATTGCATTATAAGGTCTGCAAATCGTGCTTCCACCTCGAAAAAGGAAAATCCCTTCATGATGTCGATCTTCCCGACATTCAGTTCCCTGTTGTTCGTTGTATCGAGCATCAGTCCGATCAACCGGGGCGGTGTTATGTTGTTCTTGCTTCCCAGGTTGATGTAGAAACGTACAAATTCAGAATTGCCTGCCCTCTCCTTCCTGGCGGAACCATCGTCGCGCAGATCACTCCTGTTGCTCCTTTTTTCCTTCCTGCCTGCTCCGGAAGGAACATCTGAACGCATTTCGCGGCCGCTACTGGCCGGACGCACATTCAGGTCTGCCGAGTTCTTGTAATAGGCAAGGAAACGGTTGAATTCAACGGATACAAATTTTTTGATAATATCTTCCTTGCTGAGCCCCTCCAGTTGCTGATAGATTTCCGGAAGGAACTGGTCGATCTGACTGTCGGCCACTTCAACACCTTCCATGTTCTGTACCATGTTGAATAACTGCTTTTTGCAGATCTCCTCCCCTCCCGGGATCCTGGCATGGTTGAACTTCTTTTTGGTGATCTTTTCGAGCTGCCTGACTTTCCCGGTCTCTTTCGTATGAAGGATCGAGATGGAGATGCCCTTCTTTCCTGCCCTGCCGGTCCGTCCACTTCGATGGATATAAGCCTCCAGTTCATCCGGCATGTTGTAATTGATCACATGGGTCAGGTCATTCACATCCAGTCCGCGTGCCGCCACATCCGTGGCAACAAGCATCTGCAGCTGTCTTTTGCGGAACCTGTTCATCACGTAGTCACGCTGTGCCTGGGAGAGATCCCCGTGCAGCGCATCCGCATTGTAGCCGTCATTCATCAGCTTGTCCGCCACCTCTTTTGTCTCCCGACGGGTACGGCAAAATACGATCCCGTAAATATCAGGATGCATATCAGCAATACGTTTCAGCACCTGGTAACGATGCTTTGCATGAGACACATAATAATCGTGCTCAACGTCATCTGCACCAGCATTCATGGTCCCGACCGATATCTCGACCGGTTCGTGCATATATTGTCCGCTCATTCTGCGTATCTCCGCCGGCATTGTGGCCGAGAACAACAGGGTCTGTTTATCTGCAGGTGTCGTACTTAATATGGCATCCAGCTCCTCCCTGAAACCCATCTGCAGCATCTCGTCAGCCTCATCAAGTACCAGCCACCGGATCTGGTCGATCCTGAGCACTCCGCGGCCAATGAGGTCACGCATCCTTCCCGGGGTTCCCACAACGATCTGCGCCCCTCTTCTCAACTGGCGGATCTGACCATCGATGGCAGCGCCTCCATACACCGGGACAACATTGAATCCTTTGACATGCCTGGAAAAATCCTGCAGGTCACCGGCGATCTGCATACACAGTTCGCGGGTCGGACTGAGGATCATCGCCTGTACAGATTTCTCCTCCAGGTTTACCTGCTGTATGAGCGGCAGTCCGAATGCAGCAGTCTTCCCCGTACCTGTCTGCGCAAGCGCAATCAGGTCCTTCCTGCTGTCGTTAATAATGGGGATCACCTCCGACTGAATAGGTGTGGGTGCCGTAAAACCGAGTTCGGCCACAGCTTTTTGAATGGGAGCTGAAAGCCCCATTTCACTGAAATTTTTCATTTTTTGTTCTTTTGTTCCAACCTTATTTCCAGCGCATTTACCCTGTCCATGAACCCGTTCCATACGCATCATGGATAAAGCGCATCCTGCACTGTCAAATAGAAATTGAAATATTGTTTTTATATACCGATCCGAAAAGGTAGCTGGAGACAAAAATCATCGGATTTTACCCCGTGGCCGGGAACGCATTCGCGGTATACAAAAACTCGGGTCGCCTTCTTCCTCTTTGTTTCGAGCCGCAAAGGTAGGAATCTTTTTCAAATAACAACTATTTACCGGGGACAGACAGCAAAACATGCTTCCCTTCAGCGCAATAAACAACCATTATTATCTATCATAATGGCAATTATCCATGTTGTTTGCGCCATTTTGACAGCCTTTTATTTAAATCCGCGCCTGGAATGGCTTCCCCAGGTGGATTTCTTCATCAGCTTATCGAAGTTCCCCTTGATATTCATAACGAGTACCAGGGGATGATAGAAGAATGGTTCAAGGAAAGCTGTAAAGATGAGTTTCAGGACATCCCTGCGTTTTTCATATTTGTGAAAGGTGATCTCTTCGAACAGCACCGACCATATGGAAAGTGAAACTGCAAAAAAGTATACAAAGCCCAGGAGCAGCAGGAAAAAAGGAACATTGAGTCGCCCCATGATGGCCAGGGTTGCGAACCACAGGATCCCGATGAATTCCACGATGGGTGCCAGCCATTCAAAAAACAACCAGTATGGGTACCCCATGAGGCCGAGTTTCCCATACTTCCTGTTCAGGAACAATTTTCTGTGGGTATAAAGGGTTTCAATGGTTCCGCGTGTCCACCTGCTGCGCTGCCTTGCAAGGTCTTTGATGGTGGAAGGCACCTCGGTCCAGCAAAGTGGATCGGGAATATACTCCACCTGGTAATCGATATTTCGTTCGGCCATGTAGCGCCTGATGCGAACCACCAGTTCCATATCTTCCCCCACTGTCTTTGTGTTGTATCCACCCGCCTGGATCACCACCTCCCGGTCGAACATCCCCAATGCTCCCGAGATCAGGAGTAGTCCGTCCAGCTCACTCCAGGCCATCCGCCCCATCAGGAATGCACGTGTATATTCCATGACCTGTGCCCTGGGGAGCCATTTCCCGGGCAGATGAATCTTCTTGATATGCCCACCTGTAACCTCGCATGAATTTGCGATCCTGATCACACCCCCGGCTCCGATCACCTTTTTCTCCTTTTGCTCCAGGAATGGCTTAACCAGTTTAAGCAGGGCATCCTGCTCCATGATCGAATCTGCATCGATACTGACAACCAGTTCATTCTTGGTGACATTCAATCCTGCATTCAGCGCATCAGCTTTACCCCCGTTGCGTTTGTCTACCACCATTAGCTTTTTGAAAGACCTGTTTTTCGACTTATACACTCCCCTGATACGTTCACACGGAAGCCTGTAATCGAAATAATAGTTCACCTTCTCCAGTTCATACGTCTCTTTGATCTTTTCCATGGTATCATCTGTGCTGCCATCATTCACCACAACGATCTCAAAGTTGTTGTAATAGAGTGAGAGCAGCGTCCGGATATTATCCACGATCGTGGCACTCTCATTGTAAGCCGGGGCGATTACGGAAAGCGTTGGTGCAATGGGTGAGGTAATGATCGCGTTGTAATCGACATAGCTGTTCTTCCTGAGGTATTTCCTGAGGGATATTGCCGAGAAGATCATCAGCAACAGGTAGGCGCTGAAGATGATCACTGTAAGGATAAATACAGCATTATTGACAAGCAGACCCAGTATTTCCCAGAATTCTCTCATCAGTATATTCTTCCATCCAGTACATGCCGGATGATGATCTGGTAATTTTTATAATCAGTTTTCTTTTTCATGAGTTTGATCAGCCTTGCAATACCAGGCTCATCCATGTTCTCCATGGCTTTGGTGGCAAGGATCTGCAGCTGGACATCATCTTCCGAATCGAGCACCCCATTCATAAATTCCAGGTATGCCTCATCCGGAATCCTGCCAAATGCTGTCAGAATATCCAGCCGGTTCCTGTAGGACTCTTCTGCGTACCTTTTCTGTAAAGCAGGCAGCGCCTCTTTAACACCAAGTTCACCGCAAGTCTTGATGGCACGGTTACGCACATTCTCATCCTCATGTTCCAACAGTCTTAACACTTCACCCAAAGCATCCTTTTGCTTGAACCAGGCAACCATCTGCAGACTAAAGATCAGGATGGTCAGGTTTTCGCTGTCAAACCATTGCTTGAAATCCGGTACATTCAGATTATGTTGTTCAAGCAGCTCATGCAGGGTGATCTGCTCCCATTTCGCAAGCGGCTTCTCAAGCAGGTCAAGGAAAGTATAGGGATTTTCGTCCGACAGGCGCACAAGGGCAATTTGTGCCTCCATGCGAAGGATCTGGTTGGATGAGTTCAGACATTTGAGGATTTGATCATTCGCACTCCTGATATCCATAAAAGCCAACTCCCTGAAACCTTTCACGTTCTCATGCCATTTGCGGCTGTATGCCTTTTTCAGTGAGTCCTTTTTCAGGCCCACATCAAGGTAGAGATTTCTCAGGTCCTGTTTCGCTTTCCCCTGCATATTCACACTCAGCTCCATGATCTGTTTGATAAGGATCTGGCGTTTGAAATCACTGGAGGCAATTCTTGCGATCTTCCTGAATACATCATTCCGGTTCTCTTCTTCAAACAGGTAATCGATCAACAGTTGCTGATATTGCTCATTCAGCTCCTGTGTCAGCTCCTCTACTTTTTGCATACGTGACCTGTTCAGCAAGATAAAAATCGTCAGAACGATCAGTGTGATGATGGAATAGATGATCACCACATAGAGCACCGTGATGAGGGCAGGTGACTTTTCAAAGGTGTTGAAAATGCGCTCAAACCTGCTGATATCAACGACAGGGGACGCTTCACTCACCTCCGATGTGGCGACACTGTCCTGCGCTTCAGCGATCTGTGCCTCAACATCCTCAGCTCCGGACAGGGGAATCGATACCAGCACCAATAGGGCCAGGATAAAACGGTGCGCTATGTGACGATCTGTTTTCAATTCCTGTTGATCTTATAATAGACTCCGGCCTGGAAGCTGAATCGATGCCGGTATTCCATTTCACGGTACTCCTCGTATTGATAACCCGCTCCCGCACTGATCCGCACCCTTCCCGTCAATTGCTTCATCAGGGCCACCCGCAGGGAAAGGGCATTCAACCTTTGTAATTCTGCGATGCTGGTGTAGGGCTCATCGGGAGACGTACCATATCCGGCGGTCAGTGAAATGTAATTGAATTTGTTAGCCAGGTAGCGTCTCACCGTAAGGTAACTTGAGAGAGAGATCCCGTAATCCTTGTTGAATATATAGTTCTTCAGTTCAAGCCAGTAATTTCCAAGATATTTCTCTGCACCTATCGCATAAAACAAGTAGTGACGGTCAAAGTAGAAATACCGGGCGCCGCCAGACACTGCCCATCCGGCAGGCAAAACCTGCCAGAAATGAAGGATTGCCCTGTGGCGTGGAAGGTAGGTCCCTGTTCCGATCCCGTATCCTGCCAGCAGGTAGTTTGTTTCAGTGATGTTCAGATATGCATCGGCATTCAGCTGGAAGGCTGAAGTTGCTAGAAACCCCGAGGCTTCATCCACAAAATGACCCGTGCTGAAGGAGGGTGAGATCGTTCCCCTGGAAATGGGATAATTCCCACCAAGTGTAACCATGTGCCATCTGCGCAGGTAGGGTTGCTGAAAATGGTCATACAGGTAGCGACCAAAAATTTCGGGGTATTCCGACTGGAGATATATGTCAGTCCGCAGCGACCGGGCCTTTTCGTTCCCTGGATCTTCTGCAAGTAGCTGCCTCAGCCCTTGCAGTGCCCCGGAAATATCACCAAGCTTATAGCTGGCAAGTGCTTTCAGATAGAGCAATTGATTGTTTAGCGGATCGTGTTCCAGGGCCTCCCTTGTTGCTTCAAGTAACTCCTCCCAACTGTTGCTCCAGAAAAGCAGTGAACATTTTGCAAGGTGTGCATCCATATGATCCGGTTCCAGTGCGAGTACCGGCTCAAGCAATGACAATCCCATGTCATATTGTGATTCCCTTCCGTGGATCAGGGCCAGGTAAACCTGTACATCTGTATATCCGGGATATTCCCCAAGGATCTCGTATCCAAGATCTATTGCTTCACCGGGTTTGCCGGTTTCAGCAAGCGTTTTCATCTGATCATACTGTAATTCCGGATCATTGGTTTGTCCGTTCAAAGAAAAAGTGAGACCGCAACCCAGCATAAGGAGGATGGAGTATATCTTCATGACGTATTGCAGCTTAATCCGGAATTTGAAGTAACTCAATTGCTTTTCTTAATTCTCCCGGATCGAAAGGCTTGGTAATATATGCATCTGCTCCCAGTTCCATGGCGTGCTTGCGGGTATCTTCCAGATTGATGTTCGTTACGATGATCACCGGGATCTTTCGCTCAAAATTTTTCCTGACATATTCGACAAGTTCCAACCCGTTGTTATAAGGCATGTTGATGTCGGTAAGAATCAGATCAACATTGTCTTCCTTTATGTGGCTGATACCTTCATCCCCGTCCTTCGCCAGGATCACATCAAAATCCATCTTTTTTAGTGCAGCTTCCAACACTTTTTGAGTGAGTTTATTATCTTCACATACAAGCACTTTCTGTTTTTCAGTCATCAGAGTTCAAATATTTCCCGTTGAAAAATGGTACGAGATGAGTGCCATTCCTGCTCCGGAAAGGACCTCTGTATCTGGTCCTTTAAATTATAACATCAAATGTAGAATAATGTTAGGTGATTTCGATGTAAATAATGCATTATTACAGGAACGGATTATATCCATGAACAAAGGTGATACAGAAGACAACCAATCGACAGGCTTCCAGCGAAGCTCTACGCTGAATTTTTATCAAAATGTTCCGTCATTTTTCATAATGCGAAAGCGGCTTTACAAAAGCGCCTTCATATCCTTTGTCCTTTACAAGAGGAAGTACTTCTATGGCTTCATTGATACTCTCAAACACACCAAAGACATACCTGTGGAATCCGTCCCTCCCAACGAATTGCCTGACATTCAAATCCTTGAAATAAGACGGATCAACCGGGTTACGTAGAGCAATGATCTGGATCGTATACTGGAGCTTTTCCGCCTTATCTCCCATTGTCCGCTTCCGGATGGTATGCTCAAAATCACGTTTTTCCGTCACATAGGCATTGGGAAAACCATTGTCGAGCACCATATTGAGAGCTTCCTGGGCCTGGCTTCGGTCATCATACTTCCCCAGGGTATACATCATGGACTCATCTGTTGATACCAGGGATACCGGTTGTCCCAGGATCTCACCCGGCATGGTATCGATCATCTGCTTGCTCTCGGTGAGCAACACAGAATAGACCTTGTCGTTATCCGGGACCAGGTGCCTGGGGACAAATACCTCGGCCAGTCTGACCTGTCGAGTTGCCATATTCGAGATCCGGATAGAAACATTCCGGTTCAGCAGTCTTCCCTCAGGGGCATCGGATCCGTCTTCATACTTGTTGATGGCGACAGGATCTTCTTCACCAGCAGCAAGCAGGATGATACGCTCACTTTCAATCCCCCGCTGAACAAGGTAATTCTTTACACTTTGTGCCCTTTTCTCCGACAAGATGCGATTGTATCTTGCCGATCCCCGTGAGTCGGTATGACCTGTAAGTTCAATCTCGACAGAGGGATTTTGTTTCATCATGGCATAGATCCGTTCTGCCTCCCTGATGGCTTCATTATCCAGGATGGATTCGTTATAGCCAAACAGGATATTGTTCATGATATAGTAGTATTCGGACAGCCGTCTGTTTCCTTCGGAGGAGGTATTGACGACAGTCTGGGCGATGGCTCCTTCGCTTTCACCATCAGGACCTTCCTTCAACACAGCATATAATTGAGTAGGTTCAGATTCATTCCCCTCCCTTTTTGCCAGGTACCCCCGGGTGCCTTGCCAGCCAGGATTATAAAACAGGTCATCCATGGTGGTGGAAATCGGATACCCCAGGTTTTGAGGAACAGTGAAATACCCCTCCTCATCAATCCGGGTATGAAAAACATCATATCCCCCCATGGTCTTCATACCTTCCGAGCTGAAATAGAGTACGGAATCATTCTGAGAAATAAACGGTGTCTCTTCGTTATAATATGTATTTATTCCAAATCCCAGGTTTTCGGGTTCCATCCATGTACCGTCCTCTGCCCGTCGAGAACGGTAGATGTCCAGTCCACCCCATCCATCGGGCCTGTTGCTTGTAAAATACAGAAGCTCCCCATCCGCACTGATGCTGGCATGTGTCTCCAGGTAACGTGAATTGATCTCCTTTCCCAGCGGCACTGCCGGAGACCAGCGTCTCCCGTCTTTTTTACTCACAAACAGATCAGCAGTCATGTAATCCCTGTAGACCAGGAACAGTTCGTCTCCCTTGAATGATACAGATACCGGGAAGAACATTCCCTCAACCTGAAGTTCTGAATCAATGATTCTCGGCTTTGACCATTTGTCACCCTCCCGCGAAGTCATGGCAATGGAACTTCCATCAGGCTTTTCTATGCTGAATATAAGCAGCGAATCATTGCCGGAGACAACCGGATGACTGACCGGGAAATTCCTGTATTTGATCTCATCCAGCTCTTTAAAATAGAGATCCCGGGAATTTTTCACCATGCTTTTGGCAAGTTCACAGGATTTGATTTGTCGCTTCACATATTCGATCTCAGCAAATTGCATGTAATCGATTTTTTCCCTGTACGACTGGTAAGCCTCAATCGCTTTGTCGAACATCTCAGTACTGTGGTAGGCACGTCCCAGCATGAACCAGGCAAGCAATGGAGCTTTGCGCTCTTTATATGATCCTTCGCGATAGTCCTCCGTCACCTCTTTGACGGCATTTTGCAGATGTGGTATGGCAAGTTCCAACCCTTTGCCCGCCTCAATATAACTATGTCCCAGCAGGTAATGAACGTTGCTGTTCCCCGGATCGATATCAAGCAACTCCTGGTAGTAATTGATCGCTTCATCATATTCCTCCAGCAGGTAATAATATTCTGCATCACGAAAAAGTCTTTTGATGGCCCGGGTATCCTGGCAATATGCTGGTACAGCTGTCACAACCTGAAGCGCAACAATAAGAAATAAGAGGTTCCTTAGTTTCATGTGATTTAATTTTATTAAAGGCTATTCAGTGCCGTATGATGTTGTAAAGCTTTCTGCTGTCAAGGTGATTTTATCGATTCAGCTGATAAATGTAAAGCAATGATCACTGGCAGTCAATATGCTGCGGCCCGATGCAACTAAAAACAATTTAACCCTACATGCCGACCTGAAATAGTTGTACAATCCTGGACCCGGATGCTTACACTTCGACGACCAGAATGCCTACATTAAACGAATCAGTTTTTATTTTTCCCTTTTCAGCTTACCTTTATACAAACAATCAAACCCTGAATCATGAAAAAATACATTTTCCTTGCACTTGCAGTCATTTTTACAGCATGCAATGACGCAACAGACAAATCATCTTCGAGCACGGCAGAACCTGCAGACACACCTGCCGACTATTTCCTTGGATCCTGGGCCCTGGATCTGGATTACGAAAACAACACTGCCGGATGGCTGAACATCAGCAAGGAAAACGATTACCTGGATGCAGAACTGCTCTGGCGCTGGGGCAGTGTCACACCGGTCGAATTTGCTTTTTACACAGACGGCCAGTTTTTTGTTACCCGTGGCCGAAATATCGTACGCGAAAAGGACGCTGAAGGCAATGCTGCCAAAACCCACCATGCCATCAACTGGCTGAACATCGTGAAAACCGGTGATGACAAGATCGGCGGGATTGCTTACTTCCCTTCAGCAAGCGGACTGAAAATGGAAAAGGTAAACTTTAGTGGTAAAAGAATCCCGGAAGCTACTGAAAAACCTGATCTTTCCACGGTTGATTTTGGCGATCCTGTTTCTCTTATCAGTGAGAACAGTCTGGATGGATGGGTTTTGCTTGAAAAGGGAGCTGTGAACGGATGGAGCGTTACGGATGGTGTGCTGCGTAACGACCCGGTGCAAAATAAAGAAGGAGAGCACATCCATTATGGCAACCTGAAGACCACGGAGGAATACGAAGATTTCCGGTTAACCCTCGAGGTCAATGTACCTGAAGGAAGCAATAGCGGAATTTACCTGCGGGGAATCTATGAGGTACAGGTTTCCGACAGTTATGGAAAAGAGACTGATTCCCACAACATGGGAGCATTGTACAGCCGGATAGAACCGTCGGTGAGTGCTGAAAAACCCGCCGGAAGCTGGCAGGACCTGGACATCACTTTGTACGACAGGTATCTGACAGTCATCCTGAATGGAATACCGATTATTGAAAATCAGCCGGTCAGGGGAGTGACAGGTGGTGCCATCACAGCCGATGAGTTTGCTCCGGGCCCCATTTACCTGCAGGGTGACCACGGTGCTGTTGCTTACCGGAACATAGAACTTACACCAATCGTAAAATGACCTTCGAAGAATTTAAAGAATTGTGTGATAAAACTGATTCGGGGGATGGGCTTTCTCCCCTGCTGCGGGCACTGTTGATCGATGCACGTGGGGATTGGGACCGGGCCCATGAGATCGCCCAGGATGATCCGTCAGCAAATGGAGCATGGGTCCACGCGTACCTCCACCGGAAAGAGGGTGACCAATGGAATGCATCCTACTGGTACAACAGGGCGGGCAGACCAAAACCCGCCTATGGACTGGATCGCGAGTGGGAAGAGATCGCCAGGTCACTGCTATAGAATGACAAAACCTGTCATTGTATGTTAGTGCATACAGGAAGGGGTAAATACAAGCCAAAAATTTTCGATAGTTATGAAGGTGGAAGTGGATCTGCTGGAAAAAAATCAGTGAAAAAAAACAGGTTCCTCGAAAAAGAAAAACAACTAGGTCCAGTCAAAAACCACCCCGATATAGTTATCCGGATCATTTTTCAAGCCATGGTAGGCTGTTGAAGCATCCGCCGGGTCCATCCTGTGCGAAAATATCGGTGCAATCTGCAACACCTCCTGGCGCATCAATTCCATGATCAGGGAGGCATTCTTCTCGATGGAATGCTTGGTGAATTCATTCCTGTGTGTGGGCAACAGGAATTCCAGCGCTCCTTTCACGGTAATGCCATCCAGCAAATGGATCTTCTGGAGAAATGGAGTCAGGTTGGTTTCATAGGCTGCACGCGGACTTCCAAGCAGGATCATCTCTCCATTGGGAGCGATGTGGTGCATCGATTCATTCACCACCGCTGATTGTCCGGAGGCATCGATCCAGGTGGAGATCATCTCACCCCCGGTGATCATCCGCAGCATCTCGCCAATATCCTCCTTTGCAGAATGAATAGTCACACCCACCCCTGAATTCTCAGCTATATCAAGTCGGGACTGATTTATGTCTATGCCAATGACCCTTGCTCCCTGGAATTGTGCAAACTGGGCAGCCAGGTTTCCAATGGCACCCATTCCGCTTACCGCGACAAAATCACCCAGTTCAATTTCCGATTTCCGCAAGGCCGTCATCGCGATCACCCCCATATGGGTGAATGCTGCAACCGCCGGATCAAGTCCGTCCGGGACCTTCACACACACCCCGTGCCACCGGTCGGTTACATCGATGCGGAAAATACCTGCATGCGGACCATAGGTGAAAACCAGGTCACCCACATCCACGTGTGTTACTTCTGACCCTTTCTCCAGCACTTTTCCTACAGCCGTGTAGCCGGGGACATCCGGGATGTTGAACCAGTCTTCGATGCCGGAAACACAGGCCATCTCGGTACCCGCACTCAGGTGGGAATACATGTTCTGAATGATCACATCATGGGGACCTTCGATTCCCTGGGTAAAATTGTCTTCCCTGAGCACAATCTCCCAGGGTGCTGTAACGAAAACTTTCCGGTACTTCATCGATTGTTCTTTTCCTCAAAAATAGGAAAATGTTTGCAGATTTTCCGG
>JGI12048J13642_11218067_pt1 | contig 22133 bp, 19 predicted proteins | sample ElkSlonscriptome_16_FD_13642 | JGI IMG/M metagenome (IMG submission 13642)
GTGAGGTGCCCCAACCCTTGACTCTAAAAAAGTGGGGTTTGTGGCACGTCTGTTATTGTTGGCTGGGGAATAATTCAGACAGGCAAAACGACTTCAGGCGTGCTTTCGGGTAATGCCAGTCATCATCATCAAGCGAGTGGAAATTTCTTCGATGGAATAATCGGTGGCATTAATAAAAGGGATACGTTCGCGCCGGTAGATCAACTCTACTTCTTCCACTTCATACAGGCACTGCTTGCGAGAAGCGTATTTGGTATTAGGCGCACGCTCAGTGCGGATGGCGATCAAGCGCTCCGGGTCGATGGTTAGTCCAAAAATTTTGCTTTTATGTTGTCTTAGTGGCTCCGGTAGGCGTTGGTCTATTATATCTTCTTCGGTGATGGGGAAGTTGGCTGCTTTAATGCCATATTGTAAAGCAAGGTAAATACAAGTCGGCGTCTTACCACTGCGGGATACGCCCACCAAAATGATATCTGCGCTGGAGTAGTGGCGAGTGCGGGCACCATCATCATTTTCCAGGGCAAAATTCATGGCATCAATGCGTTTGGCATAGGACGATTGGGTTTCAATGGCATGGGAACTTCCTACTGTATAGGAGGATTTTGCTCCCAGCTCCAGCTCGAGAGGTTCGAGAAAAGTACCAAATATATCAACCATAAAACCTTGGCATTTTTCCAGCTCGCCTCTTACTTCGGTGTTAAGAATAGTGTCAAATATCAGTGGATCACCATCGTCGTGTTGTTGGGTCTGATTTATTTGGGCAGCGGCCGCTTGAGCTTTTTCTACTGTATCGATATAGGGTAAAGTCACTTTCTCGAAGTGCACATTTTTAAACTGGGATAACAGACTTTGACCAAGCGCTTCTGCCGTGATGCCAGTGCCGTCAGAGACAAAGAACGCGGTTCGTTTCATGGGGGGCAATCTCGCTTGATTTAAGGATTGAAGTATAGAATCAAAGGCATCTTACCAGCAAATTAAGCAAATCATGGTCAGTCTCATCATTTGCCTGTAAAGTCTTTATCTTAATTTGTTCGTTGTAGAGCGTGGTATTGGTAACTCTTAACTATTTGAGGGAGGGGAAACTGGTTTGGATAGTTATATCTGCAATTTCGAGAGCCTTGGCTTGGGAGATGAGGCTCTGGTTGGCGGCAAAAACGCTTCACTCGGAGAAATGATAAGCCAATTAAACCATCAAGTGCTCGTCCCCAATGGCTTTGCTACTACTGCTTATGCTTACAACGAATTTATGCGAGCGGATAACCTTGAACAACGAATTCAGCACGAACTAAATGCGCTCGATATAAGCGATGTGGTTAAGCTAGCCGAAGTGGGTAGTCGCATCCGCCAGTGGATTATGGAGACGTCCTTCCCGGAAAAATTCAATCGTGCCATTGAAGAGGCTTTCTTGCAGTTGCAGAACGGAGAGTCTGAACTGGCTGTAGCAGTGCGTTCTTCCGCTACTGCCGATTATTTGCCAGAAGCTTCGTTTGCGGGTCAGCAGGAAACTTTCCTGAATATTGTAGGCATTGCAAACGTCAAGCAGGCGATTCATCAAGTTTTTGCCTCCTTGTTCAGTGATCGCGCCATCTCTCATCGCACTCATTTTGGTTTTGAGCACGGCAAAGTGGCCATTTCCGCCGGCGTTCAGCGTATGGTTCGCAGTGACTTAGGCAGTAGCGGGGTATTGTTTACTCTCGATACAGAATCAGGCTTTCGTGATGTTGTTTTTATTACCGCATCTTTCGGCCTCGGAGAAGCGGTGGTGCAAGGCGCGGTTAATCCCGATGAATTTTATGTACACAAACCCACCTACACCAAGGGGCGGCCCGCGATCCTGCGACGAAATCCGGGTAGCAAAGCCATTAAAATGACGTGTACTGATCAGGCGGAAGCAGGTAAATCAGTGCAAACAGTGGATGTCAGCGCAGCGGAGCGAGCCACTTTTGCGGTGACTGATGAAGAATTATATGAGTTGACCCGACAAGCCCTGATTATTGAGAAGCACTATCAACGGCCGATGGATATTGAATGGGCCAAAGATGGTATAAATAATAAAATATATATCGTTCAAGCGCGCCCGGAAACCGTTAAGAGTCGGCCTAGTGCCGATATTGCGGAGCGTTATTTACTGAAAGAGTCTGGCAAGGTGGTTTGTGAGGGCAGAAGCATTGGCCAGCGCATTGGCCGGGGCCCAGTAAGAGTGGTTAGTCATCTCAGGGACATGGATACTGTCCAGCCTGGCGATGTACTGGTTGCCGATATGACTGACCCCGATTGGGAGCCGGTGATGAAGCGTACCTCCGCTATTATCACCAATCGGGGTGGGCGCACTTGCCATGCGGCCATCATTGCCAGAGAACTGGGCGTACCTGCGGTAGTGGGCTGTGGTAATGCAACCGATTTGTTAAGAGATGACCAGACCGTCACGGTTTCCTGTGCCGAAGGGGATACCGGGTTGATTTATGAGGGTTTACTGGATTTTGAGTTGCGTGAAAATACGGTGGACTCAATGCCGGAGCTGCCGTTTAAAATTATGATGAATGTGGGTAATCCTGACCGGGCATTTGATTTTCAGGCCTTACCTAATGCTGGCGTTGGTCTGGCCCGGCTGGAATTTATTATCAATCGAATGATTGGAGTGCATCCCAAGGCCCTACTTAATTTTGATGGTTTACCCATAGAAATTCAGCGGGTTGTGAAGCGTCGCATGGCTGGCTATGGGGATCCAGTGGCTTTTTATGTGCAGAAGCTGGTAGAAGGAATGGCAACCCTGGCAGCTTCATTTGCCCCGAAAAAAGTCATTGTGCGTATGTCAGATTTTAAATCCAATGAATATGCCAACCTTATCGGTGGCTCTCTTTACGAGCCTGAGGAAGAAAACCCTATGCTCGGTTTTCGTGGCGCTTCCCGTTACATTGCAGATTCTTTTCAGGATTGCTTCGAGTTAGAGTGTCGGGCTATCAAGCGGGTACGGGACGAAATGGGCTTGGCCAATGTGGAAATAATGGTTCCTTATGTAAGAACTACCGGTGAGGCCAGACAGGTAATCGACTTGCTAGGAAAAAATGGTTTGAGAAGGGGCGAAAATGATTTGCGGATTATCATGATGTGTGAAATCCCGGCCAATGCATTGCTCGCCGAACAATTTCTTGAGCACTTTGATGGTTTTTCTATAGGTTCTAATGATCTTACTCAGTTAACCCTGGGTCTGGATCGGGACTCGGGTATCATTGCTCACTTATTCGATGAACGTAATGAAGCGGTGCTTGCACTGCTGTCACAAGCAATAGAAGCCTGTCGCTCCAAAGGTAAATATATTGGTATTTGTGGACAAGGTCCTTCTGATCAACCTGACTTTGCAAAGTGGTTAATGATGCAGGGAATCGACAGTATTTCTCTGAATCCGGATTCGGTGTTGGATACCTGGTTTTTTCTTGCAGAAAAATCAAGGTAACTAATGGCTATGGAATTATTAATCATTTTTAATTCAAAATCTTAGCTTCTCCTTTCTATTAGTTGCATTAAGTAGCGATCCTGTCTTGCTGATATACCCCAGTTTTAGTTATATTCTTGAGCAAAATTTAACCTTTTTTGCTTGGCTTGTAGCGCGCACTTTGAGCTAGCATGAGTTCCCGTAATGTTCTTGGTTCCACACGATGAATTGCGCTTTGAATGTCATCAGTTATGATTTGGCCGGGCCCAACAATGCCGGGAAACTGAATATGTATGAAAGAGCGATGAAAAAGTGATAAAAGAGCGATTATTGTCCGCTGATATTCATTCCAATGGTTTGGTGGAAGATGTTTATTTGATTAGTCCCAATAATAGTGGCGATGGCACTGTGCAATTGGCATTGACTCATTTATCAAAGCAGTACTCTCAAGCCGGCATGCCTTTGGTGCTGATTCATGGCCAGTTTAGTAACAGATCAACTTGGTTCGACCAGAGTGGTGGTGGCTTTGCCGAACACCTCGCCAAACTCGGTTACGACGTTTGGATGCCAGAAATGCGGGGGCATGGATTATCTCCTGAAAACCAAAATTTTCAAAGCAACTCTCTGGCTGATTATGTCAATTATGATTTGCCCGCTGTGCAGACTTATCTGTTAGCGAGATTAGATTATCCTGCGGTTTGGTTCGGCTATGGCTTATCTGGTCTGGCGCTCAGCATGGCGGTTGCAAAAGAGTCATTGGATGTCAACAAGATAAGAGGGTTGGTGCTTTTGGGTCTTGATGACCCGCGGGGAGCCTGGCGCAGTAGTTCACTGGCCCGTTTGCTCAACTGGCGGGAACGAAAAAAAGGATATATTGAGTCCGATTTGATCGCGGGCAGTCTGGAGCCGGAAGCTTATGGCGTCATTCATGGTGGCAACCCCTTAAGGTCGGCTAACGGAGCGGCGGCATATGCCAGTCAACAGGAATACAAAAAGCAACTTGCCCAGGCCACCGTACCGTTACTGATGCTTGAAGGTGCTGCTCAGGAGACCGATCATTATATTGATGCCGCTAAAGTGTTACAATATTGGGGAGGAAGCCAAAAGTCGCTGGAGCGATATGCCTTTGCTGATTCAGAGCGTTCCATGCTGACCAGCAATGAGGCAATGAAGTCTGTTGAGCGCTGGCTAACAAGACTTTATGAGGATGACTGTCAGCTGTTCCAAAGCGCTTAGTAGCCGGAAGTTGAGACAATGAGTCTGCGCACTGATTTGCCACAGTGACGACAAGCGGGTTGATTTGGTACGGTATGTTGAAGTCGGATTCAGGATTTGATCGCACCCAGTGCTCTGACGACCCATTTGATGACTCAATCCCGGAGGAGCTTCGTTGGATTTTCCTAGAACCGCGCTGGTAATGGGAGCCAGTGGTCTCGTGGGTAGCTGTTTGCTTGCAACTTTGTTGCAATCAACACGGTATAGCCAGGTGATTGCCTTGGTGAGAAAACCCTTGCTCATTGATCATCCCGCACTGGTTCAACTGCAGGTGAACTTTCAGGCTTTAGAAGCTGATCTCGTTGGCATCGATGCAGATGATGTTTATTGCGCTTTCGGTACCACGATTAAACAGGCGGGTAGCAAGCAAGCTTTTCGAAGCATCGATCTCATTCCGGCCGTGCTTGCTGGCATCATGGTAAAACGTGCTGGACATTTTTTGTTGGTGTCCGCACTGGGAGCTAATCCAAATTCAGTTTTCTTTTACAGTCGGGTTAAGGGCGAAATGGAACAGAAGCTACTGAGTTGCGGCTATCCCTTCGTTACTATTGCACGCCCTTCGCTGTTGCTCGGTCAACGTCAGGTCAGTCGACCCTTGGAAAATCTGGGCGCCGGTCTGTTTACAGTCCTAAAACCTGTTTTACTGGGTCCGTTGAAGCAGATTGCAGGCGTTCGTGCAACTGATGTGGCTGCAAGCATGCTCAGGCAAGCAGAAGCAGTTGCAAAAGGTGAACGCACACGGCGCTGCGTTATACTCAATTCCGCTGCCATGCAGCCTTGAGCTAATTTATGCAAACTAAACAAGGTCCGCAAGCGATGAAGGGCTTGTGTCAAGTCAGTTTGTTAAAGGAGCGCTAATGAAAATATCCACTCCTGATTTGTGTGATGCCTACCCTGAGCAAGTAAGAGTGGTACAACCAATGTTCAGAAATTTTGGCCAAATCACTTCTTTTGGAGGCGAAATTACAACGGTCAAGTGCTTTGAAGATAATTCCATGGTAAAGCAACAACTGGCTCTACCGGGCAATGGCAGGGTAATGGTGGTAGATGGGGGTGGTTCTCTGCGGGCCGCTTTATTGGGGGATATGTTGGCTGCACTGGCGGTTCAGAATGCATGGGAGGGAATTATCATCTATGGCTGTATCCGCGATGTGGATGCCATTGCTGGCATGGGGCTGGGAGTTCAGGCGCTGGCCAGTCATCCGCAAAAAACGGAAAAACGGGGTATTGGAGAGATAGATCTGGAAGTGACTTTTGGTGGCGTTACTTTCTGTCCTGGTCACTTCATTTATGCCGATAACAATGGCGTTATTATCGCCGACCGCTCTTTGTTTACTCGGGCCTGATAATATGCTCCAGGGTCAAGTAGGTGGTGTTACTTTTAAGGCAGCAACTGAGTGGGCAGCGACAATGTAGTTAGCAACAACGTCTCTGGCAACAACCGCCTGTCAAATACTAACTGGCAAAAAAGTAGCTAATGAATACAGAGTGCATGCTTAAAAAATAAACTATCTTTATGGTTTACTTTTTTATTGAAATGATCTCGGCACCCAGCAAATACTTTCTATTCGCCAGATCTTCACAACGGATAACACGGATGGTTGTGTCCAATGGTGGAAGCATAGGGCTATTGGACGGCAGTAGGGTGTTCAATTCAGTATCTTTGCTAAAATGACAGTCAACCTCTATCGACATGCCCATGCCACTAAGATCACGGCAAATCGCTTGGTATTGCTCGTCATCCTTGGGATTGGTTAGGGTGATAGCGGTATCAACTTGCATGCGGATATAGTCACGCTTCTCAGCATAGTTACGTGGGGTGATAGTGCTCATCAATTCTTACCTCCAGCCTTGTTTTTCGACCAATGTTTCTATTAGCTCTTATCAAACCATCGATAGGATCACATTCGTTGGGCACTGTGTAGCTTCATTTCATGTATGAAAGTGTGCGGCGAATTAGACAGCCCGCGTGATCAGACCAATCTGTTATAGCTAGTTTTCATCCTGAAACGGCTTCCATGCCGTTTCGCGGAGTCGAAAAGTAAAATGTCGATTTTACTTTTCCATAAAAATCAATCACATAGGCGATCGATTTTGGCAGTACTTCCTTGTACTGCGTTAGTGCCCATCAAAAGCTGGCGTTTCTGGATGAGCACTAGCTACACACCCATTCAATATTAGTTCAAATCCTTGAGTTTATATTGTAAAAAAATGATTCAAATCGTGCTCGGATTGAGCGCTATGTATGGCTTCAAACTGGTTTTTATTCTGAAACGGCTTCCATACCATTTCGCGGAGTCGCAAAGTAAAATGCCGATTTTACTTTGCTGGCAAAATCAATCGCTTAGGCGATCGATTTTGACAGTACTTCCTTGTACTGCGTTAGTGCCCATCAAAAACTGGCGTTTCTGGATGGGCGCTAACTAGCTGATTTTTTGATTAAAGCAGCGCATTATCCGTTGCGCTTTATGGCGTGGGCTCGTCAGAATAGGGGTGTTGGGAAACTTGATAAGTCAGGTGGCCTGGTAAAAATACCACCTGTTATTGCTGGCACTAATTAAGTTGAACGAGGAAATATCAATTGTTGGTCAATGGTAACAAATTGTTAAAATATGTTAAAAAGGCGGATAACTACTGTGCTTTTGCTACCAGTTGTCCCGCTTGTCTCTTTTAAACATTGGGATCACCACAGCAATCAGTACGCCCGATAGTACCAATCCACCCCCCAGTAACATTTTGTCTCGTTCGTTGTTTTCACTAAGGCGGGTATTTTCTGCGGTTAAGACTTCCAACTCGTTTTTGAGTTGTTCATTGAATTGCCTGAGTTCACTGTTGCGCCTGTCAAGGGTCATTGCATTTTCAGATATTCTTTTGATGTCTGCGAGTTCCGCTTGCAATGAACTATTGCTGGCCAACAATTCCCGGTTTTGTTCGGCAATCGTAATATTGGTAGCTTCTGTTTTTTCACTTTGCTCGGATAATTCGCTGAACTTTTGCTCCAGAGTTTCGTGCTCTTTAATCAAACTGGCCAGGCGGGTTTTAGCGATGGGTTCTCTCACCAGAAACCGGGTTGGCAGCCAACCTTCTATACCTTCGGGCGTCCGTACCTTGGAGTAACCTGAAGCTGAGTTGGAGGTAATTAACTCAACCTGAGTGCCGCTCTTTACTCCTTTGTGAACGATTCTAAAGCCCAACCCTTCTCCGCTGCGCAAGGGAGCAAACAGAGTATCATCGATGTATCGGGGTTCTGCTTGTGCTGATAAAGCCGTTAGCACAAAAAGCAAAAGGCCAACGAAGGTAACTGCAGTTTTTTTCATCAGATATGCTCTTTTCATCTGCCAATAGCCATTATCATTGCAATACTTGGGTTCTGGCACCATGCGGCCATCATTAATGGCACCACTCGCTTCGTCCATAAGTCTAATCGGTTTCAGTGATTGAAGTTTTAGCAGAGCAGCCTTCTCAGGGTAGAACCTTTTTAAATGGCTTGACCGTGACACGCTGATAAACATCGGCTTTAACATAGGGGTCTTGATCAGCCCAGGATTTTGCCTGTTCCAGGCTTTCGAATTCGGCTATAACCACGCTGCCAGTAAAGCCTGCGGTGCCAGGATCATTGGAGTCGATGGCAGGGTTGGGGCCAGCGATGAGCAACCTCCCTTCAGCTACTAGCTGTTCCAGTCTGGCTAAGTGATCAGGTCTGGCTTTTAGACGGTTATCCAAACTGTTTTCTTTGTCTTCAGCATAAATTACGTAGAACATGCGTGGTTCCCAAAAGTTAGTAAGTTTAGCGACAACTCTTATCCAAGAGGTGCAGAAAAAGCACTCATATTCGAATTTTTATATTTGTTTACTTTACACAACACCGTACCAATACAAAGTCTCGCTGGACTTTATTCCCCATACAGCGTTAACAGCAGGCGGAATATCACATAGATGAAGCTGACTTTGCGCTGAGAGAGATGATACTGTATTTTGCACTGCCAATGAAATGAGAAGGTAGGGCCTCATGAGATCATTAAAGCAGTCATTTGATTTTCATTGTCATAGTACCGCATCAGATGGAACACTTTCACCTGTAGAGGTGTTAGAGCTGGCATTAGCATCCGGGCTCAAGAGTTGGTCGCTGACTGACCACGATACCATAGCGGGTTATCAGGAAGTTATGGCAAGACTAGCGACTCTCAGGCAGCAAAGTAATAACGCTGGAGGCAGTTCTGAAAAGCTGGCTTGTGGTGGCGTGGAGCTTGCAAGTGAACCCTTTGAAGTAGTACCCGGCGTGGAAATTTCCGGCAATTGGAATGGAGTGACTGTGCACGTGCTGGCATTTGGCTTTCGACCTCAGGCCAAAGAAATGTTGACTTTCCTCGATAAGCAACAGACCCGCCGACAAAAGCGGGCCATCAAGATTGCTGAGAGAATCGAATCTAAATTGAAGGTTGCCGATGCCTATCAAAAGGCTTGTGCTATTTCTGGCGATCAACTGCCTGCCAGGCCCCATTTTGCACAGTTGTTAATTGCTGAAAACAAGATTAAGTCGTCGAGTGAAGCCTTTGCTAAGTACTTGGGCGCCGGTAAGTGGGGTGATGTAAAATTGTTTTGGCCCGACCTTGAGGAGTTGATGCAGGCAGTATTGCTAGCTGGTGGCGTGGCAGTTTTGGCTCACCCCTTTCAATATCGTTTAACGGCAACCAAGCTAAGGCAATTGTTGGATAGTCTTGCCGGGGTTGGTGGTGCTGGCGCTGAATTAGCTGTGCCGAATATCAGTCATGGCCATTATGGCTGGTTGGTCAACGAACTTTGCCGCCGCAAGATGACCCAAAGTGGTGGCAGCGATTTTCACGGCTCTGCAACGCCATGGAGTCAGCTCGGCCACTTTCCTTCACTGAGCAACAGAATACCCACGGTTGCCGAAATGCTGGAATGAGCCGGTTAGCAGGATGAATGGGCACTCTGTAAGGTAAACTGTCGAGTTTAAAAAGTAGAGTTTTCTATGGCTGTCAGACGCTATCTTCCGATGGAATCACGTCCTTACCGGTTCAATAATCATTTCAAATTGCTGTTAAGTGGCGATGATTTTCTAACGTCTGTGCTGGCGGGAATAGAAAGTGCTCGTCACCGGATATTGTTTGAAATGTATCTGGTTGAACCCGGTCATAGCTTTGAGCTGCTTTGGCAAAAGTTCTGTGAGGCTGCTAATCGGGGTGTCTCCGTTTTTATCTTACTCGATGATTTTGGCAGTCGGCTGGTATTGCCGCGCTGTATTCAATTGTCTCAAGCTCATCCCACCATGTATCTCTCTGTATATAATCCAGTCTCCTGGTGTCTGATGTCGGCAAATTTTAATCGTGATCACCGCAAGTTAATCGTCATTGATGACAGCACGGCATGGTTGGGAGGTTTTGGTATTTGCGATAATTTCTACGATAAAGTGATTGCGAGAACAGACTACCGGGAGCCGGTTTGGATGGACGTGGGTGTCCGGGTCAGGGGGTTGGTGGTGAGAGATTGGGTCCGGCTTTTCTTTGGTACCTGGCATAGTGTGCGCAGCAAGTTGGTTGATTCCCTTATCACTGTTCAGACTGCACGGTCGGAGGAGCGGACGATTTCGTCTTTTTCATTATTGGGTGATGACTCTTTTGTGCGGAATACCCAACCCTCAGGCCAGCATACTGACTATTCCTGTATCGGTCGCATGGCTTATGGTGCACAGCGCCATCGCCAGGACATCGTGCGAGAGTTTATCAAACGCATTCGTACAGCCCGCCAGCGGGTTTGGCTGACTTCGCCCTATTTTGTCACCACCCGGCAAATCAGGCGGGCGCTAAGAAGAGCCAGTCAGCGTGGCGTCGATGTGAAAGTGATCGTACCCGGACCCTACATGGATCACCCCAGTATTCGCTACGCAGGACGACGACACTACGGTGAATTGATTGCAGCAGGGGTCAAAATATTTGAATATCAACGGAGTTTTTTGCACGCTAAATGCTACCTCTGTGATGAATGGATCTCGATGGGTTCTTTTAACTTAGATCATTGGACTTACCGTTGGAATCTGGAAGCCAATCAGGAAATTGTTTGTGACACTATTCTCCGCAAAATGTTGGTAGTTTATGCCCAGTTAATTGCAGCCAGCGAACAAGTTACTCCCGGGCAAATGAAGCGTGTGTCGTTGAAAGTAAGAATACTGGTTTTCATTTTGGGTAAGATTGAGGAATTGGTTCTGCGCTTTGTCAGATAATGCACCAGGTTGCCAATCCTTTCCGATTTTTACTTAATCGGTTTGTTGGTTTAGTTGCTATATAGATGAAGGGCCAGACAGGCTCATTATCAAGTGGAGTCAACTATGGTAGAGGAGAAAAAGATCAAGTAAGTTGTCTGGAATATCTGCAATCATCTTTATCAATATGTCGTTTTTGTTTTTATGGGTCTTAAAGAATTCATCTTCGAATAATCCGGAGTGAGTCATTATGGGTAACATAAGAGCAGCGACTTCAGTTTCGTCCTGGTTTTCAAACCATATCTCCTCTTGACTTAAGAATCCCTCGATAAAACCAATACACCAATTAGTGAGTGCAATCTCATTGTTAAGGACTTCGTTTGGTAATTGTACCGGGTTACCGCTATTGAGTTGTTGTAGGAAGTGGTGGGAGAGCTTGTCGACTGACTGTTCGACGAGTTTTGCCTCGGAGTCCTGTAGTGCTTCTGCAGAGCCTACAATTTGTTCAGTCAAAATGGGTAAGAGAAGAGGTTCTGGGCTAATAACAGAGGCACAGACAATGCCGTGGAAGCCGAATAAGTCAAAACTTTCCTGGTCATGGTCCGCACTAAACAGCAGTGCCTCTAATTGATCGATTTCTAGTTTTGAAAATGGGAAGTCCTTGATGGACATGCTGCTGGTTCCTGTTGCGGGGGGGGATGTTTTCCATGGCTCATCAGAAAGAGAGCCGGTATCTAAAGACGACCGCTTATAGACGACGGGCATTGGGAAACGCCTTGTGCGGCAAACAATATGCCGATGGCGGGTAGTGCCCGCCATCGGCCGGGTGATGCTTTAGCTGTTTTTTTCCGATACTGAAGCTGGGCTAGTGTCTTCTCGTGCCTTTGACTCAGGCGCGATTGTTTGCTCCGTAGCTTTGACGTTGTCATTAATCGCCTCAGTTGGCCGATTGGCACTGTTTTCATCGCTTCCATTCCCCAGGTCATCGGTGTCACTGGAATTCGTCTTCGTTTCCGTTGTTACTGAGCTTGTCACCTCTGAGGTTTGTGCCTTAGTTTTGTTTTCGGCTTCCCGCTTTGCCCCTGCTTCCCGCTTTAACTCTGCTTCCCGTTTGCGTCGTCTGACCTCTCTGGGGTCATTAAAAGCACGGACAGGTTTCTTGGGTTTTTCAGCAGGTTTGGTGTTTGTTGCATCAGCCGAGGATGTCAGAGAATCTGCTTTGCTATCTGTCTCGCCGGTTTTTCCGCCATTTGAAGTTGGCTTGGTTTCGGCTTCGTTGGCAGGCATTGAGACAGTGGATGCAACTGATTCTGACTTGTCCTTTTCACTGCCAGGATTGATATTAACCACATTAGTGCTTGAACTTGCATTGCCTGTTTCACTTTTTTCAGTCCGGGAATTAGTGTCATCGGCAGATGCTGAGCCAGTAATGGCCGGTGCAGCACTAGTGGGTGGGGCATTCGATGAAGTCTCAGTGGCTACCACAGGCGCGCTCATAGTTTTTTCCGCAGGCGCTGTTGTTGTAGTACTGGTGGTAGTGTCGGTGTTTTTCGGACCGCCTTTGGCAGGTGAGTCAGTAGCGGCGGTGTGAGTATCACTGGGCTTAGTTACCGGCGTCTCAGTTAAAGCGGAAGCGCTGGCGTTGTCTTCTCCAGCGGTCGTTACAACCGGGTCTGGATTGCCTGCTGAAGCCTGGTTTTGAGGACCGGTGCTGACACTGGTATTTGTTTTATCCCCGTTATTGGTCTTTGCTTTGCTTTCACTCCTGCTGGCTCGGTTAGCATTGTTGGCGGAATTTCCATTGCCTCGGTTGCCACGTCGGTTGGGTTGTTGGTTAGACCTTGGCTTTTCGCTGTCAGTGGCTCTAGTGGCAGCAGCGGCCGCATTGTGACTGTTGTTGGTGTCTGGGTTTTTAGCGGCAGTATATTCATTATCCACTATCCCAGCGGTGGCTACAGGGGTATCAGTCGGATGGCTTTGGCGCGATGCGGTGTCGCGGGCGGCTACTGGCTCGGGTTTACTCTTGCTGCGATCACGGCGTGGACGATTGAATTCAGACTTGTTATTTCTGTTTCTATCGTCGTTATCTCCACCACTTCGCCGTCCTCTGTTCCTTTGGGTGCTTTCATTGGCATCATCACGTTCCCGGCGGGAATTGTCGGAACGATCGTTTCGCCTGTTCTGCGGTCGTTCATCGTTTCGGTCTCTGTTTTGACGACGTCGGTTTTCGTTGCCAGAAGGGCCTGAGTCGCTGCGATCCCGATCTCTCCTGGGACGATTGTCTTCAACACGTTGAGGCCGATTTGAGGCCTTGCTGCGGTTGTCGCTTGAGCGTTGTTCTCCTTTGCCTGGGTTGACTCTTGCTCGTTGTTGTTGTCTGCCAGCAGGCTGATCCTCAGGAGGTTGAGGAGATTCAACAGTGTGTTCTTCCTTATTGTCGGCGAACACACTGGCTATTTTTTGTGACAGGCGCTTGAACAGGCCAGTATCTTCTGCTACCGGAGCCGCGCTTGGCGAGGTGGGTGGCATGATCGATTTAACGATGGCTTCCTGACGCACCACTTCCTTTTGCAGCATGGTTTGTAATTCGTCTTCCGCCTCTATTTCAGGTTTTAAGGCGTAGCTTGATTCGTTTACCGTTTCGTTGTCATCACGTACCCGCTGTATCTCAAACTGGGGGGTTTCCATTTGTTGATTGGGAACCACCACGACTTTGACCCCATGCATCTTCTCAGTTTTCGACAAGTCTATCCGCTTCTCATTGAGAAGATAGGTTGCTACGGTGACGGGGCAAATGGCCCGGACTTCTGCCGATCGTTCTTTAACGGCCTCTTCCTCGATCAAGCGCATAATTGATAGTGCTAACGATTCAATGCTGCGAACGGTTCCCTGGCCCTTGCAGCGCGGACATATCTCATTTCCGGTTTCACCGAGAGAAGGGCGTAAGCGTTGGCGGGACATTTCAAGCAGGCCGAATCTGGATATTTTACTGACTTGTATTCTGGCCCGGTCCAACTCCAACGCTGCCTTTAACCGATGTTCCACCTCGCGTTGGTTTCTGTTGGAAGACATGTCAATGAAATCAATAACGATCAATCCACCCATGTCTCTAAGTCGCAACTGACGTGCGATTTCTTCTGCCGCTTCCGAATTGGTAGACAGCGCCGTATCTTCAATATCTGAGCCTCTGGTGGCGCGAGCCGAGTTGATGTCGATGGAAACCAGGGCTTCTGTTGGATCGATAACGATTGAGCCACCCGAGGGTAGTTTGACTTCTCTTAAAAAGGCAGTTTCGATTTGGCTTTCGATTTGATACCGGTTAAACAGAGGAATGTCATCTTCATACAGTTTTATCCGGCTCTCAAAATTGGGCATGACGGAGTTAACGAAATTCAGTGCATCCTGATACACCTGAGGATGATCTATCAGTACTTCGCCTATGTCTTGACGCAGGTAGTCACGAATGGCCCGGATTACTACGTTGCTTTCCTGATAGATCAGGAAAGGGGCGCTTTTGGTTTTGGATGCGCTTTTTACTGACTCCCAAACGTGTATCAGGTAGTCAAAGTCCCATTGTAATTCTTGTCTGGAGCGGCCCACACCAGCGGTACGGATAATCAGGCCCATTTCTCTTGGCACATTAAGGCTTGCCATTGTCGCTTTTAGTTGTTCCCGTTCTTCGCCTTCTATGCGCCGGGATATGCCTCCGGCCCTGGGATTGTTGGGCATCAGTACTAAATAGCGGCCAGCCAACGAAATAAAGGTGGTAAGTGCTGCGCCCTTGTTGCCCCGCTCCTCTTTATCAACTTGGACTATGATTTCCTGACCTTCAGATAGCAGGCCTTTAATACTGAGCTTTGAGCCCCGCTCAGGTTTTGAGCGAAAGTATTCTTTTGATATTTCTTTTAAGGGCAGAAAACCGTGACGTTCTGAGCCGAAGTCTACAAAAGCCGCTTCCAGGCTAGGCTCGATTCTGGTAATTTTACCTTTGTAAATGTTGGCTTTTTTCTGTTCCCTGGTGCCGGATTCGATATCCAGATCGTATAGTTTTTGTCCATCGACGAGGGCTACCCGCAACTCTTCAGGTTGAGTTGCGTTTATCAACATACGCTTCATTTGTAATCCATTGTTTCGTTGCTAATGAGGGTAGTTGAATAAGAGATATCGTGAACGGCGGACGGGCAAAAAATTGGGTTATTAACCGATTAAAACGGATTAATACCAGATAATTTGTGGAAGCCGGTTGTTGACGTCAGTGCTCCACATCCTGTCTGCCTTCCGATCACCCCGTGGGGAAATCAAAATGAGCAATGAATGGGTTCGCATACTGCCGCTTCAACAGTAGTGACCTGTTCTACAACAATCCATGTGTTCCACAATATGGCGGGTTTCGATTTATCCAAGCTTTCTCATTTGGTCGCTGCTAATTATCAGGCTAACGGTATTTGTTTAAACTGATCTGTTTTAACGACTGACTTGGGTAATGGCGCCCTTTTCCTAATTTTAAATGCGTGTCGGTGTACCAGCTAATTCCACCTTGCAGATGATGGTAAGGGAATTAGTTTCTCGTTCGATATACAAACTATCCAAACTACCCGATAATTTTAATAAGCTTACTTAGCACTAATTGTTAACGACTGCAGTTTTAACTGACGAATGTGCTGTCAATTAAATTACTCTATATGTTTGAGCTAATTCGCTTACTGGTGCGAAATGATCCGATTTTAAAAAAGTGGAATGACAAGAATCGTAAACGCTGGCAGGGCTTATGTGATTCCGCTGTTTGCCCGCCGCTATAATCACTCAGGCAACACATGCTTGCTATACAAACACCTGCCTGATTAATCTAATTTGTCTTGCTATCCAACCTGTTTATGTCTTGGTTCTATTTTATAAAATGATTTCGACAAAGCCTGTAGTAAAAAAAGTGTCCTGATACTATGCTTCTGGCTTTGAAGAAACCTTCGGAATCTTTAAATAATGCAGCCTCTGATTTTTCATCATTGTTAATAGCTGCCATTTGTAAACAACTCTTTTAACTAATTTGCCAGCCATTGGATATGGCTGGCAAATTAGCCCACAGAATATAGCAGGTTAGGTTGGTACGTTCAATTAAACTGCCTTGGTATCGCTAACGCAATGACAGAACTGGTTCTATTAATAATCTGTCTGATTTTTAATTATCGTAAAGTCAGCTTCTGATTATGCTTCTTTTATTTTGAAAGTCATCGTGGAATATGGGAGCCAAATACTCTTGGGCACTGACAACATTAGCTCAAATAAATCCGGCACTGACAAACCAGCTACCCGCAGGGTTGCCGTCAGATTCGAGCAAATTGATGAGAGTTCCGAGGGCCAACGGCTGGATAACTTCTTGTTAAAGAGTTTTAAACGGGTGCCCAAGAGCAAGCTGTATCGCACCATCAGAAAGGGTGAAGTCAGAATTAATAAAGGGCGATGCAAGCCAGAAACCCGATTGAAAAAAGGTGATGTGGTGCGGATACCTCCTTTATATTCAGAGCCACAAGACAACCAAATAACGAATTCGGCAGCCATCCCGCCGCGATTGGTGCAACAATTAAGGGATGCCATCCTGTTTGAAGATGATGGATTGTTAGTGATTAACAAGCCCCACGGGATAGCTGTCCATGGCGGCAGCGGCTTAAGTTTTGGAGTGATTGAGATACTACGAGCCACCCGTAAGGAATCGCGTTTCCTCGAGTTGGTTCATCGTCTCGACCGGGAAACCTCTGGTGTATTGATGCTGGCTAAAAGTCGTTCTGTATTGGTTGAGCTGCATTCCATGCTGCAAACCAAGAGAGTTCAGAAAGTCTACCACGCGTGGGTATATGGCAAATGGCCCAGCTATAAGCCTGTGGTGACTGCCCCATTGCGTAAAAACGTGCTCAAATCTGGCGAGCGCATGGTTGTGGTGGCAAAAAATGGCAAGCCCAGCGAGACAACATTTGAGTCATTAACCTATCTGAATTCAATTGAATCGGTGCAAGCAGGTACCGGGCTGGCCAGTGAATGCAGTTTAGTGAAAGTCAGTCCAATTACCGGTCGTACCCATCAAATCCGGGTGCATTGCCAATTTGCAGGCCATCCCATCCTGGGAGATGAGAAATATTGTTCACCAGAGATTAACCAGCAATACCGGTCCCGGGGTTTGAGTCGTATGTGTTTACATGCTCATTCTTTAGTTTTGGACTGGAGCGGTCGCCAAACTCAAATGATTACCGCACCATGGGCATTAGAGGACAGCCCAATTGAGCTCCAAAAAAGTAGCGGCAAAAGGCAACGTTGAATGCAGCGGCAACTTTAAATAGAAAAAATGATGGCTGGTTGTCCATTGTCGGGCTCGGTTATTGCGGCATTAGATATTCACTGGCATTAAAAAAACGAGCACGGGTCCAGGCAGATGGTGAAAATTGAGTGATATATAATGCATAAACTATTGATATTCGACTGGGATGGCACCTTGGTTGATTCATCTGAGCATATTGTTCAATGTATCAAAGTGGCCTGCAGCGCCACCAATGAGGACTTCCCGGGGAGGGAGGCAGCCAGCAGTATTATTGGACTTGGCATGCATGAAGCGCTAACAGAGTTATTTGGTAAACGTGACAAAGACTTTGTTGATGCTTTTCGTCACGCTTATTCAGAGCATTTTTTCTCGATCACGCCCAGCCGGCGCGACCTGTTTCCTGGTGTTATGGATATGCTGGAGCATTTTCGTGCGGAAGGGTTTTCTATGGCTGTGGCAACTGGCAAGAGTCGCCAAGGCATGGATTATGCCCTGCAATCTATGGGCTTAGAAAACTGGTTTGAAGGCGTGCGTTGTGCTGATGAGGCTAAGTCTAAACCCGACCCTCAAATGTTGAGAGAATTGTTGCAAGAATTTGATTTTGGTGCGGACCAGGCCATTATGATTGGTGATACCGAATATGACATGGATATGGCCCACCGCATCAATATGAAGCGTATTGCCGTTTCCTATGGTGTTCATGATGTGGAGCGTATGCGCACATATGAGCTTGGTGGCATTGCTGATCATCCTTTGGATATTATTGATATCGTTGCAGCTTTGACGCCCAAGAAAACAGTGCCTAACACATTGAATACAACGTCGTAGTCAATCTGAATCAGGCTGAACAGAATATTGATAAAATGTGGCATGGTCTTATGTCCGACGCAATGCCAGCAGGTAATTTCAAGTATGAGTAGGATGTTGATAGTCAATGGCTGAAACACTTAACCAATTATCCAGACCCGCTAGTGATAAAGAATGGAAGTTAATTGAAAAACTTCTTTCAAGCTCGCTTAACGAGCAAAGGAAAGCCCGTCGTTGGGGTATATTCTTCAAAATTCTAACATTTGCTTATTTGTTTTTCTTGATTGGTGCTTTTTTTTTCCGACCCGGTGCGGATTCCAGCATGAGTTTGTCGGCAAGTCCGCATACAGCATTGATTGAGATTCAAGGCGTCATTGCTGCTGCGGAAGACGCTAACGCCGACCGAATAGTTGGCGCTCTCAGGCGGGCATTTGAAGAGCCGGCGGCAAAAGCCGTGGTGATGAGGATTAACAGCCCAGGGGGGAGCCCGGTACAGGCAGGCTATGTTTATGATGAAATCGTGCGCTTGGGTGCTGAATATCCTGATAAAAAGGTGTATGCGGTTATTGCAGATATTGGTGCCAGCGGAGCCTACTACATCGCCGCCGCTGCAGACACCATCTTTGCCGACAAAGCCAGTTTATTGGGATCGATTGGTGTAACGGCATCGGGTTTTGGCTTTGTCGATGCAATTGAAAAGCTGGGAGTGGAGCGACGTACGTTCACTGCTGGCAAACATAAGAACTTTCTCGACCCATTTTTGCCCGTGGATGAAGAGCAAGTGCAAATCTGGAAAGGGGTGTTGGATGGCACCCACCGACAATTTGTGGAGCAGGTTCAAAAAGGCAGGGGTGATCGCCTGAAAACCAACGACCCTTTGTTATATTCTGGCATTGTCTGGAATGGAGAGCAGGCACTGGAGATGGGTTTGATCGATGGATTGGGGAGCAGTAGTTATGTGGCTCGCGAAATCATTGGTCAGGAGACGATTGTCAACTACACGGTCAAGCCTAACCCGTTGGAAGAATTTGTTAGTCGCCTAGGCGTTAGTATTGGTGAAGGAATGGCCAAAGTTTTAATGGGTAATCCATTGCAACTTCAATGATCAGTGACTGATTGGCAGCGGGAGACAGCCTGATTTCGTCTACTCTGCCAAGTGGTTGTCGCTGCTAGGGAACATTTAATCCTTCCTGCTTCAGCAGCCGGCAGAGGGCAATGAGTGGTAAGCCCATAAGCGCCGTAGGGTCAGTGCTTTCGACAGATTGCATCAAGCTGATACCCAAGCCTTCAATTTTAAAGCTGCCACAGCAGTCGAGTACCTCTTCTTTATCAAGGTAGTTTTGAATTTGACTTAAAGAAAGGGGTCGGAACCGCACCGTGGTTGTTTCACAGGCTGTTCTTAGCGCCTGGGTTTGGGTGTTTAAAACTGCCAGTCCTGTATAAAAAATGACGATTTGGTTGCTGCATTGTTGCAATTTTTCAATTGCGCGCGACCTGCTAACGGGTTTGTCTAATAAGGTTTGGTCGAGAATGGCGGCTTGGTCAGAACCTATTATCAGGTGGTTTGGAAATCGATGCCGCAGGCTTTTTGCTTTGGCTTCTGCAAAGTCACGGGCTACTTCTTTAAGCAGTGCACCTGGTTGCACTGTTTCTTCAAATTCGGGGGGAATAGCCTGATATTCTAATTGTAGTCGATTTAATAATTCTGCCCGGTAGGTTGATGTGGATGCCAAAATAATTGGTAACGGTTGAATCGATCCGGCACTCCGATTATTCATCTGGCAGCTAACCCTCGTTCTAGTGGATGTGTATGTCTGACAGTTTCAGTGGTAAACCATGATTAAATAATGACGTGCTATATCCGGTTTGCCCTTACTTTATACTAATGACCCGGCTTACGTGCCGTGCAGCTCTCAAGCTACAGGGATAGTAGCAGGGTTGTAGCTATTAAGTGGTATCTAGTCTGTCCGGCTGACCTTCAAGATGGGTCAATGGAATTGACGATTGTATTGCCCCGCTTTTTGCTTTGACAATATCAGGTAGCCTCACTAGAATTGCGCCCTTATGAAGCAGACCACCGTACCGGAATTTGTTGACTCCTTTAAAAGTAGCGATAGAGCGCTGACTTACGAAGGTATTGTCAGTTTTGCTCAACTTCCACGCTTTATGGCTTTGCAAAGTTCCGCTGCCAAAGAAGATGCAGAAGTGGATGTCAGCTTCCAGTTCAGCCGGGATGAGCAGAAACTAAGTATTGTCAGCATGAGTTATCTTGCTGTGGCCACTATGACATGTCAACGTTGTTTGAATTCGCTGGACCATGAAAGCAAGGGTAGGGCAGTTTTTGTTTTTTGCCGGCACGCAGCGCATATGACACAAATGCCCAAGCGTTATGAGCCGGTATTAGTGGAAGCTAATCTGGTAAATTTATGGCAGTTACTGGAAGATGAGTTGTTGCTGAGTTTGCCGATGTTTGCAAAGCACCCGGATCGTGATTGCAATGGCTTTTTGAGTGAGTTTAAAGCAGGCAGTCAGGGGCAACAAACTGAAAAGCCATTTGCGGGCCTTGGTGAGCTTTTAAAGTTTAAAAAGTAATGGTCAACCAGTGGGTTGCCAGCACTTTGTTTTGAGTCAATAATTGGAGATCCAAAATGGCAGTTCAAAAAAGTCGTAAAACCCGCTCAAGACGAGGTATGCGTCGTTCTCATGATGCGCTCAAGGGTGCTGCGGTTGCGGTTGACCCTACTACAGGGGAAAAACATCGTCGCCATCAGTTAACGGCTGATGGTTTTTATCGCGGTAAAGAAGTGGTTGCTGTTGTAAAAGAAGAATGATCGTCTTGCAGAAGTAAGCCTCAAACAATCCGCTATCAAAAAAGATATTGTTTTGGATGCTGAAACGGTTGTTGCATTAGATGCTATGGGTGGGGATAAAGGGCCATCCATCGTTATCTCAGCAGCTCTCCGTATCCTGGATAACTATCCACATGTCAAACTTATCCTCGTTGGTCAAGCTAGCAAGCTCCATGCTCTGCTTGACCAAAAACCGGTCGCCAGTAAATGGCTTGGTAAAAAAGAGGACAAAAAAGAAGAAGATTTACCCAAGCTTACAATTGTGCATGCAGAGTCAGTAGTCGCTATGGGAGATAAGCCAAGCCAGGTGCTCAGGCGTAAGCAGGACTCTTCCATGTCCATTGCGCTCGAGCTTTTGCAAAATGGGAAAGCTCAAGCCTGTGTCAGCGCTGGCAACACTGGTGCGCTGATGTTGCTTGGACGTTCCATTGTGAGCACTCATCCCTGCGTGGACCGACCGGCTATTGTTAAGTTAATCCCTTCTCTGAGTCACCGCTGTTATGTTTTAGATTTAGGCGCTAATGTGGATTGTCGGGCTCAGCATCTGGTACAGTTTGCAATGATGGGCTCCGTCCTAAGCAAGAGTCTTGATGGTAAAAAAGAACCCAGAGTTGCCTTGCTGAATGTAGGTGAAGAAGAAGCTAAGGGCAGTGAACAGGTACGCCTTGCTTCGAGGCTTCTCACTGAATGTGACGGGGTCAATTATATCGGTTATGTGGAAGGCAGTGACCTGTATAAGGCCGTGGCAGATGTCATTGTCTGTGATGGTTTCGTCGGCAATGTGGCTCTTAAATCGGGTGAAGGGCTGGTGGAAATGATTCTCGATTTGGCCGGTGAAACATTTTCTAAAGGTTGCTATGCGAGACTGGTGAAACTAATGGCAAGGCCACTCATTGGCAGACTCGGCACAATACTGGATTTGCCTCGTCATAATGGGGCCAGTTTGATCGGATTGCGTGGAACAGTCGTCAAAAGTCACGGTAATGCGGATGCCAGAGCTTTTTACAGTGCAATAGAGCAAGCCATTTTTGAAGCCGAGAACGATGTGCCTGCTAAGATCAATCAGCATTTGGATCAGTTTGCGTAGTTTCCGATCCATTATCTTTCAATAACGATTCACGAGTTGCGTGCAGATCGCAGACTATCAGGTTACAAACTACTTGGTTTTCATACTGAAACGGCTTCCATGCCGTTTCGCGGAGTCGCAACGTAAAATGTCGATTTTACGTTGCTCGCAAAATC
>JGI12048J13642_10037034_pt1 | contig 22116 bp, 18 predicted proteins | sample ElkSlonscriptome_16_FD_13642 | JGI IMG/M metagenome (IMG submission 13642)
CGTGAGTTAGTGATCCTAGATCGAGGGGCATCTTAACTCCGGTCTGAATTCTCGTTCGAGATATTGCCTATAGCGATCTGTCTACTCCTGGTTGCTCTTCAAGTACGAGTCAAGATCGTATTTATTGATCAGATTGTACAAAGTAGGGCGGGTAATGCCGAGACTCTTGGCTGCGTCGCTCATGCTCTTGTGGTGACCCAAGGCCTCGACGATAGCGCTTGATTCGGCGCGTGCTCTTACCTCGCGCAGTGATTCGGGACTGAGCTCGGTTTCCGCAGAATGCATTTGCAGGTCTTCTGGACCAATCAGCGGCTTGTCTGCCATGACGACTGCGCGCTTGATCTTGTTTTCCAATTCGCGAATATTGCCGGGCCATGTCGAGGCCTGCATCGCAGCCAATGCGGCCTGACTTAGTGTGGTTGCCTTGCGATCATGCTGATCGGCGAATTTTCGCAAAAAGCTCTTGGCCAGGAACGGAATGTCCTCAGTTCTGTCCCGCAATGGAGGGACTTTAATTACAATTTCGCTAATTCTGTAGAACAGATCTTCACGGAATAGTCGTTCCTGAATCCGCTGCTCCAAATCCTGGTGGGTTGCGCAGATGACGCGAACGTCAATCTCGATCTCCGCATTGCCGCCCAGTCTGACAATGCGTCTTTCCTGGAGGACGTGGAGAATTTTTGCCTGCAGTGCCACGGGCATATCACCTATCTCGTCGAGAAAAAGTGTGCCACCGTTTGCATACTCAAATTTGCCTATCTTCTTGCCCACGGCGCCGGTGAATGCGCCTTTCTCATGGCCGAACAACTCGCTTTCGAGCAAAGCTTCTGGTATTGATGAGCAATTAATCGTCACAAGGTGATTATCCCTGCGCTCGCTCTTGGTGTGGATCGATCTTGCCAGTTCGCCCTTACCTGTGCCTGTTTCACCCAATAACAGGACCGTGACTGACGTCGGGGCGACTTTATCGACGGTACTGAAAATTTCAAGCATACTCGGACTGGTGCCAATTAAACCTTCTGTGTCCTGCGCTTGATTGCGGGCGAGTTTCCGATTCTCTTCCTCCAGCTGCTGAAGCTTGTAAGCGCGATCGATAACAAATTTCAGCATATCGGCATCGATTGGTTTTTGGTAATAATCGTAGGCACCTTGACCAATTGAAATCACCGCATTCTCTTTCTCTTCTCTACCGGTCACAACGATCACTTTGGTATCTGGCTCGAATTCAACAATTTGTTGAAGCAGGGCTAGACCTTCACTGTTGCCACCTGGATCTGGTGGCAATCCCAGGTCAGTAATCACAACCGCCGGCCTATGCTTTTTGACGAATTCCAAGGCGGATTTCCGGTCACCCTTAATCGTTGGCTTGTATTCCTCGAAACTCCATTTAAGCTGGCTCTGTAGACCCGGGTCGTCCTCGACTATGAGAAGCTGTTCCTTGTCAACGGACATTGTGTCAGTCTCCGGTTCCCAGAAGTGACGGCCTGGGAATCTCATAATCCCTGTAATTGCCGGGATCGCCGGTCTCGCCTGCTTCGGCAGCCTTAGCTATATTGTACATTTCGCGAGCTGAAACATAATGGAGTATGAAATTCTTGCCATCGTTATACCGACTCTCAAGATACTGGAACATCGAGTCGACAGGCTCGCCGAGTAGTGTATCGATATCTCCTTCCTGAGTTCCGTGTGTGTGAACTTTAATAAAACGCCACTCAGGCCGGTTTTTCACATGGATAGCTGTCTTTACCCAAAGATCGATACGGTCTGTCGTGGGGGGCGAGCTGGCCCTGATGTCTGCGTTTTCAATTCTTGGGAGCACTCCGAACTTGCGGTTCTTCCAGTTCAGGGCGAGCGGCCCCTGTATCATGACCAGATCACCCGTTCCGGGATTACCGGCCTCAACATCCACACCGTCGTCATGGGATTTGGAATGGCCATCCCGACCACGAGCGTAATAAATGCTGTTGATCTTGCGAGTTTGAGTCGAGCTCGGGGCTGAGGGTAATGTAAAGTCCGCGTAGCAACCCACTTCTGCAAGTACAGCCAGTTCGTTGTTGACGCCACAGTGACGCCCATTCTCGCCGGAATTGTCCAAAGTCCAGTTGCCGTGGATAAAGGCGAATTGATAGGCGCCAGTTTCAGGATTTCTGGGGACGGCATGGTGTTTTTCGTCGAGCACTTTGAGGAAGCCATGCAGCTTGGAGCGCAAGCCATCGGCCGTGTCGTTGTCGTGATGCAGATGTATCTCGATTTCCCCGAAGCCTTCTGAGCACAGATCGGCCAGCTTCTCAAGATGGGATTGCTCGTATTCTTCTTCGGGATAAAAGAAGCTGTGCTTGGGAAAGCAACCGTCCGCATCCCGATGTCGTCTCGCCAGCTCAGGGTATTCTATGCACCATCGATCTACTCTTTTGGTCTGAACTTCCAGGTTGGCATTGTGCCACCCAGGTTCGAAGTGATCACAGAATGCGAAAAGAATGTGTACTGGTTTACTGCCGGGATCAGTTTTCTTTCTGCCCTTAAGATAGCTTCCCAGCCAGATATGCATGTTTTTCTGGCGCACTTCTCGTAAGACTAGAAAGCTCAGCGCGGCAGCCAGTAGAAGTATTGTTACAAGTAATATCATTAGCATTCGACGATTTCAGCCTTTATATCAATCCAGTTTCGAATCTCGAGTAACTTTCTTCACGATTCTCAATAGAAACTCCGCATTCCGCGGCCAACTGAAATTATTGACACACTGAGTAATTCTAGCTGAGTCCCACTCCTGCGCGACAGTAGCCACCAGGGCGTTAGCGAGGCCCACTGGATCCTGGCTCTCAACGAGTGTCCCAGCCTCCTGTGGAACTATTTCCGGTATTCCGCCTACGCCGGTTGCCACCACCGGTTTACCACAGGCCATGGCCTCCAGTAAAACATTGGGTACGCCCTCGTTATGGCTTGGCAGGCTGACCACGTCACTGGCATTAATCCAGAGTGGAATGTGGTCGTGGTTGACGTTACCGACAAGCGTAACTCGCTCATTGAGTTTCAGGGTATTTGCTCTTGAAGCGATAGCTTCTCCAGCTGGGCCGCTGCCGATAAAGTAAAGGTCAAGATCAGGGCAAAGGTTATGAATGCGTGAGAAAGCTTCCAGGAGATCTTCACAGCCTTTAGCTGGTTTCAGGTTTCCAATAAACAACAGAATCTTTCTTTCTGTGGGTAGGCCAAGGCGCTCACGCGCTTCCTGCGAATCGGCTGGGTGGAAAAGTTCGTGATCAATGCCATTATAAAGCACGTGGATTTTCTTTTCCGCGATGCCATGCTGAGCCAGCGTTTGCGCAAGCGCCTGGCTAACGCAGACTATGGCGTCGGCGCGGTTCAGGGCGCGGATAATCTGGTTGGCTCTGCCCGTATGCAGTAAGTGCGTATTGACATCACTGCCATGTACTTTGACAATCACAGGGATTCCCAGCTTCCTGGCCAGGGCGACACCAGCGACACCGTCAGGATAGGCCCAGCTCACTAGAATGCAATCCGGGTCATAGCCGTCAATGCGGCTTTTTTCTGTAAGGAGCGATTGGTATAGAGTCAGTGCATGAGTGGAGCGTGCGAAGGCAGGTGCATAAAAATAGCGTTTATAATTTATCTGCAGATTTTTGCGGCTGATTGGGAGCAAGTACTTTTTCTTCCCCAGCGCGCTTAACCAACCGATAAGCACCGTCAGTCTGATATCACAATGCCTGGAAAGAAAGTCGAATTGTTGTCGATTGAAAGACGCGCGATTCGGTTCCCAGGGGAGAGGATACAAGTTGGTCAGAATCTGTATCTTGATTCTTGATCCGTCCGGCTCAGCGTTAGTTCGCTTCCTTTTACTCATAGGTTCAGCAGCCGGCTCGCTCTGGTCATGAATTGCTGCAACCGTCATAACGGGCTTGGAGATAGCCATGGTATTCTCGCTGTAGTGCGAATGCGTGAAAAAGAAAGCGATTAAGCCGCAGGCCACTATCGTGTATAAGTGATGCCGATGGCAAAGTTGTTACCGCCAAAGTCGCGGAGAGTGCCCTCTCCCTTCTGGTCGGTGTTGAGGGCTCTGACGAACAACTGAAATCTTTCTCCAAGCTGGTAGGAGGCGTTCATAGATAGTCGTAGCAACTTGCGTTCGCCTTCAAATCGCCTCTCATTTGTCAAACGAGAATACTCGACCATGGCGCCAAGATTCAGCCTTGTACTGGCTGAGAAGTTCACTGTCGATGACAGGCGCTCGTCGAATTCCTCGAACGGGAGAAATAAACTTGAACGCACGTCGTCTGAGTAACGAATCCCCAGGCTAATTGCAGTGTCTACCGTGTAAGTGGCGCCTAAACTCTTACTCTTTCTAAGATATAGCGAGTCTGAATTTGAATCCCCGATTCGGTCACCAAAGCCGAATTCTTCATCCTGAAATGACGTATCCACTGCGTCGAATTGCCGGAATTCGTTAATAAGATCCTGTACTGACTGTGAATAACTGGCGGCTAGCCCAAGCCTGGCGTTCACCGAGTAAGTTGCGTTCAGAGAGTAAGTTGGATTATCGCTCTCAAAGCCAATTCGTTCAGATTGATTTCTGCCAATCCCAGCTGTCAGGTTGTAGGACTCCGTATTCCATTCTGCACTGGCTGTTGTAGTCAGGCTGTCAAAATTCTGTAGACCGAAACCACCAAAGTCAGCCTCCGAATAATTTGACCCCAGGCTCAAGGTCAGGCGTGAGCCGACTAATCTGGACAAGCTAAGGCTGTAATTGTTACGGGACTGGTCGATAGACTGGGATTGCTCGAAACTGACTTTGGAGAAATCGGCCGAAGCACTGAGAAAATTGACGCCCCCGAAAGGGACTGTAAGAGTCGGCCCGGTAGAAACCTGACTAAGAATCTGCCTGTTGTCTGTTGTGTCAGCTTCAGAGATGTCAATGAGCACATTATTGCGTCGATTGGAGATATGCCAGGTCAATCGGTCCGGAAATAGCTTCCAGATCAGAGTCCCATTCCCGGCTATCCGGTCCTGGTCAGCCAGAAGACCGTCCCTATAGTCTTGCTTGCTAGCCTGGTACTGAAGACTCGTTTCGAAGCGCTCGGTTACGCGCGCCCATTCTACAGAGGCGGCAATTGTAGACAGCAAATCAGCTTCTGAACTGTCGGTTGAAATGCGGCGGGGATTTTCTATGTACTCCAGTTCCGCCCTCAGGGCGAGGCCCAATTGGCTAAATGCAAGGCTCGGGGATAAAGCGCAATAAACCGCAGCCGCCATTGCTGCCCCAAAAGAACCCAGGGATTGGGTTCTAAACAGGGAAATGCCGGATAAAGCGAGCATGACACTAGGCCTCGTTAGCAGAAGGTTTTCGAGAGATCAGTTATTCAGCACCATGCCTGCGATCTTTTCCTTGCCGACTGCCTGGACGATCTTGTTGATTTTCGAGGCGCTGGCACCCTTATAGGGAATGACTACAACGACATAATCCACTAGTTCGGAGAGAATTTTCGCGTCCGTAGATTCGAGAACTGGAGGCGTGTCCAGAATGATCGCTCGATCGCTATAGCGGTTCTTTACGTTCTCCAGAAAGAGGCGCATTTTCTCACCTGTAAAACACTCGACATGATCTTCGGACTTGACCTCGCCACTTGGCACAAGACTCAATCTAGGGATGCCTGTTGGATAGATAATGGACTCTATGTTGTCGGTATGACCAGTCAGAAAATCATACAAACCATATTCAGGCTCAATATTGAGTGTCGTCGCCAGCGATGGTCGGGGAAAATTACAATCTATCAGCAAGGCATGTCTGTGCTGGTCAAATGCACAAGAAGTAGCAAGATTTATCGCATTAAAACTTGCGCCTCCACCCTGCTTGACTGTAGTGACCTGAATAATTGAATTGAACGCCTTCGCTTTCGAAAGCATGGAATTTCTGAGGTTTCTGAAGGCATTGAGCACCTCCGGATTATTCATGCTCGGATGAATGATCCCGCGTTCACGGTATTCTTCCTTGGTGAAGTTTTCGGGTCGCTGGCGGGTTTTGGGGGGGCGTTTTTCTTTCTCGGACCCAACCACTGTGAAGGACGGTGTATTCATTTTTGCATTTTCCATTGGTGCAACCTCATTCCCAAGTTTGCCTGGGTGTCAGATGTATTCGAGTAAATACAAAGTGCCTACAGTAGCGTACAAGCCGATGAGCAAAACAATCGACAATCCAAGAAAAACTGAATCCGGCAAGCGCCACCTCTTACGAGTTGCGAGTGGAGGAACAGTTGCCAGGAGCGGCGGCCAATCTGCATCCCAACGGGATTCAGAGCGGATACGAGAATCAAGTTCTACAAAAAGTATCAACAGTCCAAACGGCACCATGAGTGACAGGGCAAAACTGCCCATCATCAGTTCACGAAATGCTAAACCGTCAGGTTGCGTTGGAATGACCGCCGATTCCTGAACCTTGAAGGTCACTCCCTGCTCTTGTTCGTCAAGTTGCACGGATACGCGTGCACTCTCAAGCCGGCGCAGCATCTCGTTGTAAAAGTCCCGAGTAACATTGTAGTCGCGTGTCAATTCTGCCAGTTCCGCCTCATTTTCGTTGATCATGGTCGCACGCTCTTGCTCGGCGGCGTACAGTTTCTCAATGCCGTCTAGCTGACTTAACTTTGCTTCCTTGGAGGTCTTTAGAGCGGCCAGTTGACTTCTGAGCTGCTGGCGAAGCGGGGTATCAGAGCTTTCTCCATTGTCATTGGGCTCGATGGCTTCGATACTGATATTGCCCGTTTCCAGCATTCGCTGTAGATCCTGAATTTGAGTTTTGACCAACATAACGTCAGGGTAAGTGTCGTGAAAGCGGGACCGAAGTGAATCCAACTGCATTTGCAGATTGTTGATGCGGGTGCGTACGGCATTGAGCTGGGAAAGGTCACGCGAAACTTCGGTTTCTCCGGCTAACTGTGATTCGACAGAGGCAATCTGTGTATCCAGCTGTACCAGGTCGAGATTGATTCGCTCCATTTCAGCGCGATAACCCGCAATCCGGTTGTTTGAGTCGTTTAGAGTCCCGAAATTATTCTGTGACTTGAACTTGCTCAGCCGGTCTTCTGAGGCCTGCAATTTGGCCTGGTAAGAAGCAACCTGATTTTCTATAAATTCGAAGGCCGATCTGCTTTCCTGCTGCTTGTTGAGTACACTCTGCTCAAGAAAGATTGAGGTGTAGCGTTGAGCTATGCTGAAGGCTCGAACCGGGCTCTGATCGGTGTGGGAGATTCGGATTAGCGTTGCCGGCGCCCGGGAAATATTGGCGATTTCGGTTTTATCTTGCACGGACCTGATGCGTTGTTCTTTCTCTAGAGCAGTCATTGAACTGGGGTCCCAGCCACCTGCGCGCAGGATGTCGTCGGTGAATTCCCGCTTAAAAAGAATGTCCCGTGCCAATCGGGCCTGATCCACGATACCGGTCGCAACAGCATTGCCCTCCATCAGCGGCTTGAGTATGTTGCTGTTGTCAGGATAAATGGATGAAGAGGCGGTGTAGCTTTTCGGCCAGACCACCGCCAGGGCTAATGAGACTGCAGCCACGACCACAGCCAACAAGGTCATTGGAATCCGCTTTTCCTTCGACTCCCGAAGGTAGGTCTTGACTTTCTCCTCAACCTGCTGATTCATGATACTCACCGATTAGTAATGACTTCGTGTTTGAATTTGACCCACATGCAGTGGGCTCGTGTACTGATGTGCTAATAAGTTGAACTCTTGATTACTAACTCAAAAAATCCTTTCAGGCACTGTGATGACGTCGCCCGGCTGGATCGGGTAATTAGTGTCAAGCCGGCCTCGCAGAAATATGTCGTCCAGGCGGATGTCGAATTCTTCAAGAGAGCCTTCGACCATCCGATAGAGCTTTGCCCTATTCGCGGACGCCACGTCGCTGACACCGCCGGCCTCAAGCACAGCGTCTAAAACGCTCATTCCCCTGGCGTAGGGTATTGATCGGGGTGTCTGCACAGCCCCGGTAATACGGACTCGTGAGGAATATTGTGTACTGTTCACTCCGGTGACTATTACGGTGACCTGCGGACTGCGAACCTGAGAACTCAGGGCCTGCGTAATGTCGGCCGCCAGCGTCTCCGCGTCAAGGCCGCTGGCCCTGATGTCGCCAATGAGCGGCATGGAAATATAGCCATCGGGTCGCACTGGCACCGACAGCGAAAGATCAGAGTTGCCCCAGACGCTTATAGACAGCTGGTCTCCAGCTCCGATCTGATAAATCTCGATTTGGGGAGAATACGAGGCCAGGGGGCTTTCGGCTGGCGCGGAGCCGCAGGCCGTCATCCAGATGACCAGCAATAAACTGATGGCTATTCTCATTGGCTTGTCTCACTATGCATGCCTGCCAATCTCCTCCATATTCAGGTGCGGTGCGGGCTCAGGCTTGGCCCCGGACCTCGCAAACCCGTAGTTACTCTAACATTTGCAGCCACTGACAGGTCAGCTCGCTGTGCAATCAGTGTGTCTGCCTTCGTGCTCGAAGTCTGCATTACTGGCCGATACTGGCTTATGCCCCAGTATTCGAGGGTCGGTGATGCTGGGTAGCGCACAGACTTAATTGAACCACCCATCATACTAGAAATAATTCTCACACAAAACTTTGTTTGGGATTGTATTGATAATAAGCAGTGTGATCCCGAACCCGACGAGTGGCGAGTTGAGCTAGGAGCGATTCGTAGAGGCGTCCCAATCATGTACATATCTGCCGCGAGATTGGTCTGCCTGCAACAACCCGCTTTGGCGCTGCTCCGTCTTATTCAATAAGCTGCTTAGTGGTGAATCATCCCGCCAGAGCCTTCAGCGGCCTAAGCTCTATTGATCACTATCAAGCCATGATTACCATATATTGTGGGTTGTTTTCTCTCAGGTACTACATAAGCTTATTACTGAGATGACGCGCCGCCTCGAATTCTTCAGCCTTCTGAATTTTCAAAGCCGAATCTAGCCCGCAAAGCGTTCGAGAGTGACTCAATATACTAACAGACTAGTACTTTTCTTACGCTGGTTAACGGCCAGGAATCTGGTATTTTTCTTACGCTGGGTCATAGACGTGCAAATTGAAAACTGTACACTGGTACCTTTGCAGCTTGTTGAGACGACGCGCCAATTGGGAGCTTAACGGCTTCTAGATCATGAAAGCCGTAGCGAACGTGCGCAGAGTGGGAGCGCGATTCAAAAAGTTAAAAAATAGTACTTTTCTTACGCTGAGCTATAGACGCGCAGGACGGAACATGTATAATTGCTTACAAGGTAACGGCGACAGCTCGAAACCTGAGAACTCGGAGCGTCAATTCAGTCCGGGGTCCGTATAAAGCGCAGTAAGCAGGCTTTAAGGGTGCAAGGAAGTGGATCCTCTTTAGCGGTTTCGTCATAAGGTCGGGACAATCAAATTGCAGGCTGTAGTTAGCTGGGACGAACTGTAGATAGAATGGGTCGAAACTGCGGGCATCTGACATGGCTGCCTTCTTTGCTCCAGCCCGGCAGAACACGGAAAGCCGGATTTGGAAGAATTGGGGACGCTTCAAGACGGGGAGCCTGTGATATTTGAACGCGAGCTCGCGGTTTACTCTGCAAGCACGTTACCGTAAGCACGATGTTGGAGCTGACACTTATAGTCACGCAGACAGTGGGGCTTATTGGGAAACAAGCGATGAGGTTGATCAGTCGGATCTTATCGCCTGGGAGCAGATCTGTTCATTCTAAACAGTCTATGCCCTTGGGAGCCTTTAACCATAAGGCTTATAATCGCAACTAATCAAAGAACGCAATGGCCACTTTTAAACTGTTTAATAACCATATCCGAAAGTCTTTCGCGCTACTGGCATTGGCTGAGGCGCTGATTTTCTATGTCTCTGTCTTCGTCGCGGTGAGCCTGCGTTTCACTACCACGGACTTCAGCCAGATTGCCGAGAGTGTGGATCACATCAGCCTCAAGGCAACCGTCTTCATGGTTCTACACATGCTGTTTATGGTCGCCCTGGGGCTGTATCAGGTCGACCAGTTCAAAGGGCGCACCAGTTTGCCGCAAATGACTGCGCGCATTATCGTCAGCATGCTCCTAGTCACTCTGGGCTTAATGGTCGTGTACTATCTGGTCCCCGTCACAGAATTGGGCCGGGGCGTGACAGCGCTTGCCCTGATTACCAGCTTCTCAGGAATGCTGATCCTGAGGCGATTATTCTTCAGTATGGTCGATGGAAACCTGTTCATCTCTAAAATACTGGTTCTCGGAGTCGGGCATAAGGCTTTGAGTATCCTCAAATTAGCGGAGTCCCAGACTAACCCCAGCTTTAAAATCAAAGGCTTTGTGGCAACGCCTGAGCAGGGGCGTGAAGTCCCTGAAGGGCAAATCATCGAACTTGGCGATTCGCTTCTACAATCAGCACGAAAACTACAGATCAACGAAATTGTTGTGGCTCTTGATGATCGAAGAAAGGGCTATCCTGTCCAGCATTTGCTGGATTGCAAATTGGCGGGCATCAAAATACTGGAGCCCGTGTCTTTCCTGGAACGAGAACAGGGGAAAGTGAATCTTGCTCACCTCAATCCTTCCTGGATGATATTCGGCGACGGATTCGCAGTATCCATGGCCAAGGAAATGCTGAGTCGGGTTTTCGACATCGTTGCCAGCCTGGGTATTCTGATACTAATGTCTCCCATTCTTCTCGTCACTGCATTCTTGATCGGGCTGGAGGGGTGGTTTCGGGAGCCCATACTGTACCGTCAGGAGAGAGTGGGGAAGAATGGGCATCGCTTCGAACTACTCAAGTTCAGGAGCATGCGTATCGATGCTGAAAAGAACGGGGCGCAATGGGCCGCAAAGCACGATGCACGGGTGACGCGTGTAGGCAGGTTTATTCGCAAGGTACGGATTGATGAATTACCACAGATTCTGAATATACTGAAAGGCGACATGCGCCTGGTCGGGCCAAGACCCGAGCGACCGGAATTCGTCAACAAGTTGAGTGAGTCAATTGCCTTGTATCAGGAGCGGCACTCTGTTAAGCCGGGTCTGGCCGGCTGGGCTCAGCTTAAATATCCTTACGGTGCCACTGAAGAAGACGCTTACGAAAAACTACAGTACGACCTTTACTACATCAAAAACGCCAATCCTGTCATGGATTTCTTCATACTGCTGCAAACACTTGAAGTAGTACTTTTCGGTAAAGGCGCCCGCTAGATCTGCTGAGTGGCGCCGCAGGGCCGCTTGGCACATTCTCTTCAACCCTCTAAACTCCACTTTCCCATTCCCTTATCCTTAGGTTGGCGTCAAAGCTATGAATCTGGATTTGAATGAATGCCGGGTAGCTGTGATCGGTCTCGGCTACGTCGGCTTACCTTTGCTCATAGAACTCGCCAAGAAGCATTCATGCATCGGCTTTGATATTCAGGAGCACCGTGTCAATCAACTTCGGGGGGGGATTGACAGCACAAATGAGCTCACGCCGGAAGAATTAGCGGCGGTCAAAGTTGACTACACGATGAACGTGGGCGACTTAGCGGACTGCAATGTCTATATCGTCACGGTGCCGACACCCATAGATGGCCAGAAGCGCCCCAACCTAGAGCCTCTTATCAGAGCCAGCTCCAGCATCGCACCGGTACTTTCTGAAGGGGATATCGTTATCTACGAATCGACTGTGTACCCCGGGGCCACCGAAGAGATCTGCGTACCGTTATTGGAGGCCGGTTCCGGTCTTGAATTCAACAAGGATTTTTTCGCCGGTTACAGCCCGGAGCGGATAAATCCCGGCGATAAGCAACACCGAATCAGCACGATCGTTAAGGTTACATCAGGTTCGACTCCTGCGGCGGGTGAATTTGTTGACGCGCTTTACCAGTCGATCATTACCGTCGGCACCTATCCAGTGAGCAGCATTAGAGTTGCCGAGGCAGCCAAGGTCATTGAAAACACACAGCGGGACTTAAACATCGCCCTGGTCAACGAGCTCTGCATTATTTTCGACAAACTGCAAATCGATACTGAGGAAGTGTTGCTGGCTGCAGGGACTAAGTGGAACTTCCTGCCTTTCAGGCCGGGGCTGGTGGGCGGGCACTGCATCAGCGTCGACCCTTATTACCTGACGCACAAGGCACAGGAGATCGGTTACCATCCGGAAGTCATCCTGGCGGGGCGCAGGATCAACGATGGCATGGGGCAATTTATCGCCGAGCGCGTGATAAAACAGCTTACGCGGCAGCGCATACACGTGGTTGATTCAAAGATTTTAATCATGGGACTGAGCTTTAAAGAAAACTGCCCGGACCTGCGCAACACCCGAGTGATTGATGTGGCCGAAACACTCAAGGAATTCCATAGCCAGGTCGATATTCACGACCCATGGGTTAGCGCTGAAGAGGCGCAGCATGAATACGGGATCGACCTGATCGACCAGCCTGCGTACGGACAATACGACGCCATTATCGTGGCTGTCGCTCATGAGAAATTCAAGGCGATGGGGTTGGATACGATCCGTGCCTTTGCTAAGGAGAACAGTGTAGTATTTGATGTCAAATACATGTTCCCTCGGGGAGCGGCGGGCGTTATCAGGCTTTGATCGCACTGGATGTCGCCCAAGCACAGAACTGACTGGCTCCACTAGGCGTCTCCATGAAGAACTCAATTCTTGTTACCGGCGGTGCAGGCTACATTGGTAGCCATGTCGTCAAGCGACTTGGCCAGAAGGGCGAGCAGGTTGTGGTCCTTGACAATCTCAGCACTGGATTTTCAGATGCAGTGCTGTTCGGAGAGCTGGTTGTCGGCGATACCGGTGACCAGTCCCTTGTTGAACGGTTATTGGAAGAGCATGCGATCGATGCGGTCTTGCACTTCGCTGCTCACACTATAGTTCCTGAATCGGTAAGTGATCCGCTGAAGTACTATGGCAACAATACCTGCAGCACCCGTTCTCTGCTAGCCAGCTGTCAGAAGGCTGGAGTTCGTCACTTCATATTTTCTTCGACAGCAGCCGTCTATGGCGACCTGGTTGACGGTGTTGCCCGCGAAGACTCTGCACTGGCGCCATTAAATCCTTACGGGCAATCGAAATTGATGTCTGAGCTAATGCTCAGGGATCTCTGTAGAGCCAGTGATCTGCGTTCGGTCGTCTTGCGCTACTTCAACGTTGCCGGCAGTGATACCGGGGGAGAGATTGGCCAGTCCACTGCCAAGGCGACTCTGCTCATCAAGGTTGCCTGCGAAGTTGCTCTGGGACGACGGCAAAAACTTCAGGTCTTCGGCACTGACTACGGGACGCCCGATGGAACCGGCATCCGTGATTATATTCATGTTGAAGATTTGGCCGAGGCTCATATCGCCGCCCTTGACTATCTGCGACAGGGAGGCGATTCGACGGTACTCAACTGTGGCTATGGGCACGGATTCAGTGTTCGGGAAGTGATCGATGCGGTGGAGAGGGTGCACGGGAGCAGTATAGAGGTCGAGGAAGTGGAGCGTAGGCCGGGCGATGCGCCCAGGCTGATTGCCGACACCGCTGCCATCGGCCGGATTCTGGGCTGGCAACCCCGGCTGGACGATCTAGATCGTATAGTTGAGACTTCACTGGCATGGGAAAAGCGGCTTCTGAAGAAGCGGTCCAGTCTTTGATGTGGGCCAAGCGCTTAGACGCAGCCAAAGGGATGCTCTGAATAATGTAGGCAAGCTTCTGCAGGTGTGTAAGTGCTTGCTGCAAGGCGCGAGGCGCGGGAAATAGAGGGTTCTAGAGTGTCGAGGGGCGCAACGCGGCAGCGGGGGCTCACAGACGGCAGGCGCTGCCAGTCCTTGACGGTAAGTCTGCAGGCGGGCGAAACAGCGCCTTGTCAGGAGCGCCGACTGAAAGTCAGAGGCATGTCTTTATTTTTAGTAGCATCCCGAGTCTGCTGTGTCATTCGGCGGCGTTTAGGAATACCATCTCGATCGCCGTTTAGTTCCTTAATTCCGGTTGCCTCAATAAGCTGTTGAAGTTCTGTTCTTATGTATTCAACGCTGTTTAAAAAAGTCCTTTTTCCCCTCTATGAGAGTGGTTTTCGTCGGCGCGATACGCTGAAATATCTCCGCTTGCTCGATGAGAATCAGTGGCAGTCTCAGGCTGAGCTAGAAGTAAGGCAATGGCAGCATCTGATGCGCTTGCTGCAGCACGCCTATAAGCAGTCTCCCTATTACCGACAGGTTTTCAAAGACCTCGGTCTGCAGCCCGAAGACATCCGAAACTACGATGATTTTCGCAAGCTGCCTATTTGTTCGCGGGAGGACGTCGTAGCCCATAATGAGCAAATGATTGCCAGCGATCAGCGGACGAGTGTAATTCGCAAGACTACCGGCGGTTCAACGGGGGTGCCGGTGCAGTTCGCCATCGATCGCGACAGCTACGAATGGAGGAACGCCGCAACCCAACGTGGCTATGCCTGGGCAGGCTGTGAGGCGGGACGTCATACGCTCTATCTGTGGGGCGCAGACATAGGCGATCCGGCTCCGCTTCAGGCGCTCAAGACTCGCCTCTACCATCGCTTTTTCAACCGCAAGATGTTCAACTGTTTCAAGCTCGATGCGGCGGAAATGCGGCGCTGTGTGGACTATATCAATCGGCAGCGACCTACGGGGATCGTCGCCTTTACCACCGCTGTTTATAATCTTGCTCGTTTCATCGACGACAATAAAATTAAATGTGCGCCAGTGCCAGCCGTGATCATCGGTGCTGAAAAGCTCTACGAGCATCAGCGCGAGTTGATCGAACGCGTATTGCAGACCAGGGTTTTCAATACCTACGGCTGTCGGGAGTTCATGCTCATCGCGGCCGAATGTGATCGCCATGAGGGTCTTCATATTACTATGGACAATCTGTTCGTCGAGATCCTGCACAATGGCAAACCTGTTGCTCCAGGTGAGCGCGGGGAAATCGTCATTACCGACCTGCACAATTTTGGTATGCCGTTTATTCGCTATCGTAACGGAGACCTTGTTATTCGGGGCAGCCATGCCTGTTCCTGCGGTCGAGGATTGCCGTTGATCGAGGACATAGATGGCCGGCTGATGGACGAGATCGTCTCTGTTGAGGGGAAGGTTTTATCGGGCGGCTTCTTCCCGCATCTAATGAAAGAGTTTTCTGAGATCGAAAAATTCCAAGTGGTGCAGGAAGCTAGGGACCGCATCGACATCAGCATAGTGCCAAAACAGCCGCTGGCGCGGGCTCAACTTGATTTTTGCAGCTCGGAAATTCGCAAGGTCACTGGCGAGGCTATGCGGATCGACTATCACATGGTGGACGATATTCCTCTTAGCGCTTCTGGGAAGTACCGAGTTACCGTGTCAAGAATTGCCGGTCAGAACGAAGAGGCTTCCGGTGTCCGGGTCGGAACCTAGTTTGACCTTCCCAACCTAGCAGCGTCCCGTAGCTGCCGTAGAAACCGTTCCGCTTTCAGTTTCCATGAATTTCGTGCGACTTTGATGTGATAGAGGTTATCCCTGTGGGTGGAGAGACTTTTCTTGAATTGGCTGCTGCCAGCGAGAAAATTATAGCAGTCTCGGCCCAGGCCTAAGTTGTGTGTGATGGCTTGGTGATGACAAACTAAACCTGGGCGCAGCAGGTTGGAGTCCCCGTAATTGAAACCCGACTGATAATAGAGCACCTCGTTGTTATAGACGAAGTTATAAAGTAAGCCGATGGTGCCTCCGAGGTTGGCGATTTTTAGGAGTTGAATTTCTCCGGAGTCGAAACGGGATTCGATCAGCCGGTGATGGAATCGCATGAATGGTTCGCTAGAGAAGGCACCGGGGTTGTCCCGTTTGGCCCAACGTAATTCATGCAGTTTGCGCAGCTCAGACAACATATCCAGAGCCTCGGCGCTGGATTCAGCCTGGACAGTCTGCACAGATCCTTGCTCTTCGTAGAGTGCGATTGAGCGCCGAAGCTGGCTGCGTTTGTTACGACTGAGCCATTCCAGATAATCTGTTTCGGAGCGGCGAATAGCCGCCAGATCGACGAAATAACTTGGCAATTCTCTGCAGCTCACCATGCTGAAGTCGGTGGGCAATACGAGGCTGTCCAGTGATTCCTGAGTCACAGCAGAGAAATTGAATTCTTCGATGTGACTGAATTGGCTTGAGCTGAACAGACAATTGAGCGCTCCCGTGCCTTTTCGCTCGACGGCGCCATTGTACTCAATAGTCACCTCATCGTAATCTGGATAGCCAGTTGCGTTCAGGTAGGCCCGTTGCCTGGCCAGGCTGCCCCGACGCAGGCCTCGTCGTTGGCCGAGGAAGAAGGCGCCGGTGGGAGTGCCCTCCTTGAGCACGGAGATTAGTTGTATGTTGTGTGTCCGGCTCACCGTAGCCAGCCAGGCTGCCATCCACCCCCAGGAAAGAAAAAAGCTTTGTTCCAAAACGGCATCCAGGCCTTGCCAGATTTCGCGCACGCGACTCTCGTCGGCGAAAGGGTCAAGTCGCAGAATCGATTGGCTGGGCGATTGTTCGTCAGGCTCGGACAAAAACAGACTCCGGTAGATCGCGAAACTTAGTTATGAACTTAAGGATGCTCTGATTAATGCAGGCGTGCCTCTGTCTTTCAATTGGCGCGCCCGACAAGGCGCCATTACGCCGACGTGCCGATTGCCCGTCAAGGAACGGCAGCGCATGCTGACTGGAAGCCCCTGCTGCCGCGTCATTCTCAACCATCATAAGCGCGCCTACAGTTGATGAGGCGATAGTGAGAGAAACACCACAAGCTATAATAATCGCTTAAACAACTGCATCGGGAAAGCTGCCGGGCATGAGCCAGAGGGTTTGAATTTACATGGTATCAGGGATAGAACAACCCGGGAGAATCCCCGGCCGCGGTGGCAACATCTATTGAGATGCCTGCTCAGAGACGATATCGCTCCAGGCAGGCCGCGGATTCAGGGTAGCGGGGGGCGATATGGAGCGCTGGGCTGCTACTTCAGGCTCCTGGCCGGGATGCCACCCACCACATCGCCGTCTGCAACGTCTTTCACGACGACGGCATTGGCTCCGATTTTGGTGCCATTACCCACACGCAAGCCGCCAACAATTTTGGCACCGGCGCCAATAAATAAATCGTCACCCAGAACTGGCGACACGCCCTTTTCATCGCCTATAACAACGCCACTTTCAATAACAATGCGCTCGCCGCCACTCACTTTCGAATTGATTATTACACCCACCGGGTGCATGAGCACCAATCCAGGCCCAAAATCGGCTCGGATGCCGATGACACATTGATTCAGCAATTTATTGAGATACTGAAAAATGAGCGCCAATATTAATGTGACCTTGCTGCGGGCGCAGAACTGCGTCAAGCGATAGAGAACATTGGCCAGGGTGCCATCAGAGAGGATAATTTTCACAAAACTGACTTCATTGCCATCCCTGGCAAAAACTGATTGCTTGTACTTGAGGTCAGCCATCAAGTGCTTCATCAGTTTTCGCTCTCGCGCAAGAGAGTCAGCGATGCTTGGGCGTTATGTATCCACTGGCGCTCGTCAATTATGTAACGACGAGCGTTGTCGCCCACCTGCCGTACCTCGTCGATATTGCCGGCCAAGCCAAGCACAAGGTCCACGGCGGCCTTTTTATCCTTGGGGGGAAACAGCCATCCTGTTTCTGCGTCCTTTACGACTTCGGAGATAGGCCCGAATGCCGGCGCAACGACAGCTACACCCATCGCCATTTTCTCAAACAGTTTCATGGGAGAGCCATAATCGTTTGAATCGGGCAGAATACCGAAATCCATCGCCGACACTAATTCGCCAACCTGTTCGTGCGGGACGCGCCCGGTCATGATGACCTGATCTTCGATCTGATGGTCCCTTACGAGCTGCTGTATGGCGGCAAAAACCACGCCGTCTCCGACCAGCAACAGCGACAGCCTGGGATATTGCTTGAGACTAGGCGCAATTTCTTCCATGAACCATTCAATGCCGTGCCAGTAAACGAAGGCGCCGACATAGCCGCAGACAACCTTGTCGGTCAGTTTATAGCGAGACCGTATCCGTTGACGGGCTTCAGGATCGGGGCAAAACTGATCTATATCGGCGGCATTTGGGCAGATTTTGCTCGGCGCAATCGCTGTAACTTGACTGCTTACCCTGGACTTGAAGGCAGTCGAAATAAAAACCAGTCCGCTGGCATTTCGGAATGCGTAGGCTTCCATTTTTCTGGCTAACCATCTGTAGGTCAGCGGTCTGACTCGTTCAACTAATGCCGAATCATTGACTTCTAGAATTATGGGGATGCTTTTTCTTCTGGCGAGCCAAACGCCCAACACCATGAAGAGGGAATAACGCTCGTAGATGAAGTCCGGTGAAAACGCTCGAATACCTCGTCTCAGTCGCACTAACCCAACTAAATTGTAGGCCAGTTCGAAAAGTTCGAAAATAAATTCAGGCGTGTGCCGAGTGAGCCCGGCTAGCCACCTTAATAGCGAAGGGGAGGATTTATGAGTCCGCGATGTCTTATCGAGGCTCTCGCTATTAGCAGCCTCAGGGTCCGATCCTGGGAAAGATATCAATAGAACTTCAATGCCCAACTTACGAAAAGCATGCACCATGCCGAGGATATGTACTCCTTCGGCACCTGCTCCGCGTGTTCTGTGGTGATAGATGGCTTTAATTGGGTATTCCAATAGACCCTGATCCAATTCGATGTTTGTGTCGCTCGACGTAATGCAGGGCGTCTTAAACCACGCAGTCTAAGCCAAAGCCGCGCGGGAATCACGCGACATCTGGAGGGCTGTCCCTCCAATCCACCCCGGCGCTCTTCACTGTCTTAGAAAAATCCTAGCCGATGTCAGTTTGTTGGCCGGGCTGCCCTAACTCATTTGGTCAAGCGCGGCATTGACATGCTTGGCCTGGTGATGGATGCGTAATTGGGAAATCTTCTGCAATTGGGCAACCTACTACGCAATGAAGAACCGCCGATGCACGAAGTAGCTGAGAATGGCTAGTTTCGTTTGTGTTTGATCCAATTTCTCAGCCTTTTCTCCAATTGGAGACGTCGGGCTAGCGCACTCAGTGCCCGATATATTGTGTTCAGGATCGAGGAAAGGCCCAATATCAAGCCGGCTTTAGAAGCGGGGACGAGCAGGTTAGCAGTCGCCGCAGTGGTTTCATGGTTGCCAAATTTGCGCTTATAGTCATTCTCACCAAATCCGAAATCCAGGCAGTCAGGTTTGCTGTGCTCGAACAGCATTTTTATGGCTAGAAAATTAAGCACGGTACCCGGTTCCAGGCCTCGGTAGTCCTGAACGTAGCCAATCTCCTCATAGTAGTAGTGATTGGCATATTGAAAGCCGCGAATGAATGCTATTGCCTCCTCACCTTTATAGAGAATGAATGAACGGAGCAAACCAGATTCCGCCAGAACCGTGTACTGCAGGGTCGCGTTATCTGAATTGCGTTTCTTTCCCCCATACAGGCTCGCCTGCCAGGACCTGTTGTACACATAGTCGAGTGAATCGAGGAATGCCTTGACCTGATCGGGGCTACTCACACATTCCACACGGGCACATTCATTGCTTTTCTTTTCAAACTGACTAACTGCGCGTCGCAAGTTGTAGCGCGTTTTCTTGGCCATGTGGCCCAGATAGGACTCAAAATCGCCTTCAAACCGGATGCTTCTTAGTGCCTGCGCTGGGGAGATTTTCAGCCGATAGGGAAAAGACTTACTTCTGGATTGAGTCTCCAGCGATCCAAACCAAGCCGATTCAAGCTCCAGGCAGTCTAGGCCGATCAAATTAACTTGCTGGCTTTTCAGAAATCCCAGGAGATAGTTCGTGATGGCCGCATGGTCGGCGTCCGAAGCAATGAGGGGAGCTCGGCTTAATAGAACCAGTCTGGGCAGCCTGAAACGTAGCAGTGAAAAGACACCGAATTTGAGAGCTAAATCACCATCGATTCTAAGGAAAGGTGCCAAACCGACTATTTCTTCTCGATTGTCAGAGCGACTTTGGGTGATTATAGTGTAGTGCGCAGACCGGTTCTCTCCTAGGTTACAAAAGACAGAGGCGAGAAAATCGGGGGAATGAAATAATGAATGCCCGGATTGTTTCTGAATGAATTCGCGAATCCTGGGAATGAGTGCTTCCCATTCCTGTGGGGAACGGACGATCTCCGCATTTAATTCGTCCATCTGTAAAATAATTTATGTTGGAACAAAGCGCGCCTTGCGTTGAATCCACTTGCGACCGTAGGCGGCTATTGTAGCAAATGATAAATATTGGTGGCCAGAGAATAGCAAACCTCCTGCCAAATGGGTTGATCGTGACCAGGGCTGGTAAGCGCGCCACTGGGAAAGTGCTCTATCTGACTTTTGATGACGGCCCGCATGAACAATTCACAAAACCTATTCTTGAAATATTAAATGCGAACGACGCAAGGGCAACATTTTTCTGTATCGGTAACAATCTGAGTCGCAACAGAGCGCTGGCAAGTCAATTGGTTGCCGATGGTCATCTGTTGGCAAACCATTCACAGGCCCACCAATCCTTTCGGACATTGAGCCTGAAGGACCAGGTCAGGGAGGCAAATGAATGCAACCAACTAATAAGTGATATTCAGCAAGGCGATTCAAGAATATTCAGGGCACCTCAGGGTATCTTAAGCTTACCGTTGCTTTTCGCGTTGAAGCGCCAAGCCTGGAAAATTGTCCACTGGTCCTATGACTCAATGGATTATGTCAAAATGTCTCTGGATGATCACATCAAGCGTTTCGAACAGAACCCTGTGATACCTGGTGACATTGTATTGTTTCATGATGACAATCAGATAACAGTCGACTTGCTAGCTTTATTGTTGCCGGAGTGGAAGGAAGCCGGCTACAGATTTGAGACAGTCAATGCTCTGGTGAATTGAGAAGCAACAGCAGCAGCTACCTGGAAGTCAATACACAATTAATTTGTAATTTGCGCGACTTATCTGAAATGCACAACTACCAACAACCATTCACTACCACGAGTACACGAGTAGTGGCGAGTAAAGATCCAGTTCTAGCTGAATTTCTAAACCCAATTCCGACTCTAGTCTGATAATTTGTAAGTTGGATAAAGACAGCGCCCGAGTAGGTGAATCATTCGGCCCAAGATTCCTCCTCGCTTAAGCCCGCCAGATATAAGATATCGCCCTGTATGTTTAATTACCGCATAGAACCCGTCGACCTCTCGATAGACGAAAGCGTACTTCCAAACTACTCTGATATGACCAGCAATGTATCCTTTCCAACTGTTAGAGAGGTGATCGGATCTGCCTCTTAGGATTATGACAAGTGGCTCAGGGATGAAGTCAACCTGAAAACCGTTAACGACCATGCGCATCGAAAACTCATAGTCTTCAGTTTGCCTGAAACTCTTATCAAACCCGCCTAACAGAAGAAAATCTTTCCTTCTAATCATCAGGCTTTGACACATAATCTGCGATGAGTTGATAAGATCGTTTTTAGTTAGTCGTCTGGGCTTGTCGACGTAAACCCTTACGCTACCGTCGGAGTACAGCATTTTCGTCCCCGTGTGGACCGCATTACACTCTGGGTGATTTTCGAAATGAGTGATTTGTTTTGCAAGTTTTTCGCTCTCCCACGTGTCGTCACTATCCAAAAACGCAATAAAGTCTCCCTTTGCTGCTCTAGCACCAACATTACGGGCCTCCGAAACTCCGACGTTTGTGTTTAAGGTAACCAGTTTTATATCGGTCCCGTATTGCTCGAGATATTTTGTTGCGTCGCCTCCGGAAGCATCGTCAACAACAATGATTTCCAGCGGCTTGATCGTCTGACTAAGGACAGAATTTAATGACTCCGGAAAAGTATCTTGCCTTCTATAAAAGGGGATAACTACAGATATTGAATTACGATGAGATGCCACGTTTTATTCTCGGATAGGCCAGTTTTGAGTATAGTAGATACTTTAGTCGCCAGTATTGCAATCCAAAAAGGCTTTCCAGACAGTCAGTATCGAGGTTACCGATATCGCGATATCCAAGGAACGTCTGAATAAGTCATGAAAACCAATGGAGCCATTCGAAATTGCAATTGTTTTTCAACGCAAATTTATTTTTTGAAGAATATTCTATTCATTT
>JGI12048J13642_10491371_pt1 | contig 22114 bp, 9 predicted proteins | sample ElkSlonscriptome_16_FD_13642 | JGI IMG/M metagenome (IMG submission 13642)
TCCATCGCCGCTGCGGAAACGGCCGTTGAAGATTCTCCAAACAATTTTTCGATCGAGCAATTGGCGGATGAAGACTATGGTCGCCGGCAAGCTGCGACGGTTGGATTGTGGCGACTTCGCGACCAATCGCGACAAGCGATCATCGAGGCGGTGAATCATCCGGATCCCGAAGTAGCCGAGCGTGCTCAATGGATACTGCGTCAGTGGCGACGTGGCTCACTGCCCGATACGCCACCCCAGATCGCTCGTTTGCTCGTTTCAAATGACGACCCAGCGGTTTTGGAGGAACTCATAGAGCTTGGGCAATTTGGTTCCGTCGTGGTTGCGATCGAAGAATCTGCCAATGCGGTGAATCGCGACTTAGTACACCAGCGACTATCGGATCGATTGACAAAACGGTTCCCGATCTTCGTTCGAGCAGCGCAGGCCGACGACTCGGCACTCGACCTATTGGCTCTCGTCGATCAATGCGCTCACTCAAAAGAGATGGCAGTCTGCCGAATCGATTTGATGCGAGAACTTGGGTTGGAAGTCGATGATAGAACGCTATTGCCTAGTTCGTCAAAGTACTGGACATTGGCACAAAGACAGCAAGCTGAAGTTACCGTCTTGTTCGCTCTTGGCCGCAACGAGGAAGCCCTGTCCCGGGCGATTCAATGCGGAGACCGCCAACTGATTCGCACTTCCCGAATGCTATTGGACAAGTGGCAAGCAATTGCCTCGGATGCATTGGCGACTGCGAAGCGAGCGGATCTGAGTTCGACCGAGGCGACAGCGGCTTGGTGTGACGTTTTAATCGCAGCGGACCGAAGTGGTGACGATCAGTTGGTGGATCAAGCGGTTGAGGCATTGACGACGGAATCCGACGACGAAACTTTGATCGGTCTGCGCTGGAAGTGCTTGGCCAGTCATGGGTTTGTGGACAAAGCGATCGAATTGTTGCGATCGGTCGACGAGGAAGCTGCGGCGATGTTGGCAGTCGCTTCCGCTCGCACCAAGCTGGCGTTCGAGATTCTTGAGTATCCATACGACGAGATCGACACAAAGCTTTCCGATTGGATCGAGATGGCGATCAATCTGCAAATCGCTAGCGATGGCTCCTCGATTCATGCTCAGATGACGCGTTTACTGACGCTGATGCGATGTTTGCTTAGTGTCGGACGGGAATCAGATGCTTGGCAAATTGCGTCCGAATTAGCCGATAGTCCGGTATCGATTGGCTCGATCCAGATTCGCGAATACGTCTTGCAAGCGTTGGCGATGTCGAATCAAGAAGCATGGATGCCCCGCTTGGCCGTCCGCCCGGGTGAGCGGGAAATATCGAGTACTTCTCAGCGATTTTTGATTCTGTCGATGGACGAAATGGACATCGGTCTGTGGCAGGCGTTGACAAACTCACTCGAAAAACTGTTGCCGTCGACACCGCTTGATAGGCGGATTGAAATTGCGTTCTTGTTGGGAATTGGTAAAACCGTTGACGAGTTCGGTAGCGACGAGGATTTTGAGAAGCTTTACGACGAACTCGTATTGGGGCACGATCCAGTCTCGTCGTCGAATGGCCGCATTTTGGTGCGGCAGGTTGCAGCTCGCCAATTGAACACGTCCGTCGCATCATTCTTTTCGGCCCATCACCAAAGCCAATTGGCGTCGCAAACGCTACATCTGCTCAACATGCGTGGCGACATTCAAGCAGCTAGCATGGTCGCGGAAGAGCAAATGCATCATAACCATGCGGGCTTGGCTAACGACGCGTTTGAACAAGTTTGGAACCGACTATTGGACCGGTCGGCGTTGTCCAACTCGATTCGTCGCAATTCCGATGAGATGGAGATCGCGATCAAGGCGACGGTGGCACAGTGGGTACTAGCTCGGCGGCAAGGTTACGATGAAACGGCGGCCCAGACGAAGCAGCAAATTCGCTTAATGCTTTGCTCGCCGTCCACGGAACAACGCAAAACGATGCTTCATGAATTGGCAAAGATCAGCGATGATGAAATGATTTTAAGTGCGTACCAAGTATTGATGGCGATGTCGGCCCTCGGTAACGATGACACGTCCGAGTTGTACGATGTCGCACGTGACTATGCAACGCTGGTGCGAAAGACTGATCCGGGCGAGGCGGCAAAGTGGTTCGACTTGGCTGTAGGAGGGACATCGGATTCGACGAACTATCATCCGCTGGCCTACATTTCGCTCCCCGTGTTCGTCCGCCGTTGGTTCTTAGAAGCAGCGATCCAAGAAAACGATGTGGAGCAGGCCAAAGCTCATTTTAACCGAATCTTCGAACTCAATCCGTTGGACATTGATTTCGCCGAGCGTTTGCTGCCATTGATGAGAGAACAGGAAGAGATGAAAGAGATTGCGGCGGAAGCGTTCGATCGGACATGGGATTACGGAAGTCGTTATGTCAAAACTTACCCCTATGATACGACCGCAGCAAACAATTTGGCCTGGGTCGCCGCGATGAACAAAAAGCGGCTCAGGGAAGCGGCGAAGATGGCCGAACAAGCAGTCTACTTCGAACCGGACAGCGCCATCTTTCGAGACACGCTAGCAGAAATCTTGTATCAGCAAGGCAAGAAGATCGAAGCCCTTCAAATCGAGCGGGCCTGTATCCTCGACGACCCCGGCCAATGGCACCTGCACGAGCAGGTCAAGAAATACGCTGCCGAACTCGAGTAAGATTAATGGGCGTTTAAGCGGTTAAGAAGGGCTTGGATTTTCCAGTGGGTAGTGGATAGCGTGGAAACGATTAACAACCTTTTGTCGCGGTGATGGTGAATCGACACGGTCGATGTGCCTCCCATCTCTTCCCAACCAGTGGGATCGATATGAATACGGATCATCTCCATGATGTCCATACCACATGAAGCCGGTAATAAATACTGAGCAGGACTATTAAATCCAGCATGCAAGGGGACGGAGCTCGCCTTTGACAGCTCGTTTGATTCAATTAACGGTGTGACATCATAAATGCGTAGAGGGGAATCATCGAGCGCCGATTCTTTGGTCGTTATCATCACTTGGTTTGACTTCACTTGCAGAGTCAACTCGTTTTCTTGAAGAAGCCACAGTAGTTCTGCAAGCAGCGAAGGACTTGCTATTTTCCCGTCTTCCGTATCCAGGTATGGTTTTGCGGACGTTCGCCACCAATAAGTCCCAGCGGACTTCGATACTGGTTGATCGGATTCGCCTCGACGTGGCGAAGGACGCCGCATCAACTCTGATGACCTCAAAGGCAAGTCGGGCGTCAAACCAAATTCTTCGAGACTTCTGACGTCGATGACGGTGGGAACTCTCTTGCCAAGTAAAATAGCCACTTGCGCGATCGTGATTTCCAGCCCCCAACCAAAATCGGTTGGTTTGTTCAGCTCCCTCAGAATCGCAGCTTCTTGGGCGGTTGTCATGAAGGGATCGGACGGCCATGAGACGATCGGTCCACCGGCGACGGAAGAGCCGTCACTGGGGCGGTAATTAATTGATGGCAGCGAATCGTCATCAGTCGATTGGGCGGACAATTGTTGAGGCCAGCCAAGAAAGGAAATGCTAATAACACCAAGGGTCATGGCAAGTCGCAAGAGTTTACTCTGCATCATCCGTCCAGTCTTTGTTAGGGTCCTGGTTGGAGTCCAGGCTTTAGCCGATCTTCACAACGGAAGAATCTATTGACGAGGCGGCTAAAGCCTGGACTCCAACCTGGCAAAGGCAATTGGTATGCCAAGTGCATCTTCACGATCATTCGTTAGTCTGTTCTGCTTCCGTGTATCATTTGCGCTGAGCAATACTGCTGCAACTGTTCAATTCTGCTACAGCCGATCCGTTAAACCTAGGAAGAAACATGAAACGATTTCTATCCCCAGCTAACACCAGACTGCTTCGCTTCGCATTCGTTCTGCCGGCCAGTATTGTTTTCTCAGCAGTTCTCTGTCACGCGGAAACGGCGAAAGTGATTCCGAGCAAGATCGAAGCCGTCACCGCTTTTCAAAACCAAGCCGAGGTGGTTCGTACCCTGCAAATACCGGCTGCCGAATCGCTGCAGGCCATTCGAGTGATCGATTTACCGATTGGCCTGCTGCCGGATTCGGTCTATACCGAGAGCGAATCCGGCACGACCGTCCAATCGCTGCGCATTGTCTCGTCTGAATTGGCCCCTAGCGACGAAGCTTCGAAGTTGATGAAAGAAAAAGACGATGCGTTTAAGAACGAATATGCAGAACTTGTCGAACAACGTGATCAAGCCGAACATCGCTTGAACGTCATCGAACAAGACCTGCTTACTTTGGAAAAGCTTGTCGACTTTTCGTCGGACAAGGCGAAGCAGAATCTGGACCGGGCCACCTTGGACGTCGATTCGGTAACGTCGCTTGCGGAATTCACGATGCAACAGCGCCGAAAATTGGCCGAAGAACTATTTCAAACAAGAAAGCAAATCGAGTCTCTGTTTCGTCAGATCGAAACAAACCGTGAACAAAAGCAACAGTGGGTTGCCACGTTCAAACGCAGCGGACGCGAAGCGGTAATCGATGTGCTGTCGCCGGTAGGCGGCGAGGTACGACTGGTCTATTCGGTTGACGGAGTCTCTTGGAAACCGAGTTACACCGTCCGCGCCGAGAGCGATGGTGGTAAATCGAATCCCTTCTCCATCCAATTTGATGGAGTCATGATTCAAAATAGCGGCGAAGATTGGACGAACGTCGAATTGACGCTATCGACGACCAAGCCGCAAAGTCAATCTGCAGGACCGCGGCTAACGCCGCTGAGAATCAACACCAGCGGTTCGGAGGATGAGAGGCAACGCTCGCAATCCGTGTCGCCGTTTGATTCCCAAACAGCTTCACTCGATCGTTGGTATGATCCCCAACTGCGAGAACGCGACGTTGCCCTCAACGCGGACGCGGGACGGAAGCAGATCAACGAGTTCAAAGCGGCTGCGGAAGTGCAACGAACCGTTGCAGCGGATGCCGAGTCGAACATCGCGGACGAAAGCTACGAAGTGAGTCAGCGTATCAACTTGCAAAGTCGACCCGAAGAGCAAACGATCGTTGTCTTTAAAAACAAGGTCGAAGGCGACCTCTACCACGTCGCAACGCCACTCCTAAGTAGTTTTGCCTATCGCGAAGCCAAACTAACGAATTCGCTTGGCCGAAGCCTGATCGCGGGCGAGACGAAGGTCTTCTTGAAGGAAAAGTACATTGGCCAAACGACTTTGCCACCCACGGTAGCGGGCCAGGATTTGATCGTTGGCTTCGGGGTAGACCGTCAATTGAGAACGCGCCGCGAATTGCTGACAAGGGAAGAATCGATTCGCGGTGGAAATCGTCATACCGATTTGGAATACCGCTTGGTTGTGTCCAACTTCCATACTGAACCGATCGATATACGTTTGTTGGACCGAATTCCGATTACGCCAAAGGACACCGCGATCAACGTCGAGTTGAACATTTCGGCAAGTAAGGATTTGTCCGACGATGCTTTGTACCTTCGTATCCAACGTCCGCTGGGGATTCTGCGCTGGGATTTGTCGATACCAGCCCGCCGGTTTGGTAGCAACGCATTCGATTTTGACTATGAATACTCATTGGAAATGGACCGCGAGCAATCGATTACGGGCCAAAACATGATCGATCAGATGCAGACAGATTATCGATTCGACAAATCGGGTGGCGGAATGGGCGGCGGAATGGGTGGCATGGGAGGCGGCGGGACGTTTTAAGGAAAGACGCTCCAATATTGCAAATTGCGAAATGAACAGTGCAAATTGTAAAGTGAAAGTGGCCAAAACCGATGAAGAGGATCTTTAGGGCGGCAAGAGATTAGTTGCCGCGAGCACGAAAGGATCGGAAGACACACAAATTCCAAAATTTGTCGGAACCTCAATCCAGAGCAGCGGTTCAATTTGTAACTGAGAAAGACGTTGGCTTCTTTCTTGGACATCCCCCGTTTTTTGAAAAGTCCCTACGATGAAGTTGAAAATGTTTAACGCTGTGGTTTTGGCTGCACTTTTGGCAATTCCTACAAATGCGGACGATGCAAAACCCAAAAAGAAAGGTGATCGAGAACGGCAAGGTGCAAACCCAGCCGCTCAATTGCTAAAACAATTGGATTCCGTTGGTTTGACAGATCAACAGACCGCGAAGATCAAGGAAATGGGCAAGAAGTTTGATGTGCAAATGAAAACGCTTCGCGACGAAGCAGGGATTACACCCGAGTTGATGAAGAAACGAATGGAAGCCCAGAAATCGTTGAAGGACTCAGACAAGAAAGGCAAGGAAAGAGCGGCGGCGATCAACGAAGCAGCAGGAATGACCGATGCTCAAGTGGCTGCGATGGAAAAAATGATGGCAGCTCGCCAAAAGTTACAACAAGAAGTCGTCGGTTTGTTGACAGCCGAACAAAAAGAGAATCTACCTCCTCGGATGACGAAAGGTCCGAAGGGCCAAGGAGAGAAGGGCCAAGGAGAGAAGGGCCAAGGAGAGAAGGGAAAGAAAGCGAATGAGGGCGGTAAGAAAAAGAAGAAGAACGCCGAGTAGGGTGTTGATCTAAATCGTTATTTGCAGTGGTAGTGGACGAGTTAACGAGTCCTTGTGTATGACACCCGCGAAGGGACTCGTGGCCTCGTCCACTACGTCCATCATTGCCTTAGACAAACTCTTGAACGATTTCGGGACGAGGTGCGGAGATCACGACCTTGTCTACCAATAGCCCTTTTCGTTCGATCACGGCTCCGCCGACGTCGACAGCTTCTTTGACGGAGGCAACATCACCGGTTAGCGACACCCAACCTTTTCCACCGATCGCCATTGCTAGGTGGATCGTGATCAATTGGACTTGAGTTGCCTTCACTGCGGCATCAGCGGCTTCAATGACCGACGCCACGCTGAACGCTTCGATCACGCCCAAGGCTTTCAGTTCAGGTAAGTGACTGACACCACTGATGGCTGGGAAGACGGAGGGATGAACGTTCGGGATCACGAAATGGTCGACCACGGTATGGGCACCTGCGGCGACCCCCGCTTCAATTGCCGAGGTCACTGCGTCGACGTTTCCGCCGATCAATACCATGTATTTCCCAGGACAAATCGTCCGATTCACAATGATATTCACGTTTGCCGATTTGAGTACGGTATCGGCGATCATGAACCCTCGCGCGATGCTGGACGTTTCGACGATGCCGATTGCTTTACCGTTTTCCATCAATTTACCGTTTGCTAAGCTGTGATTTCGATACTGACTGAGTTCACGGCCGTCACTCGGCCGTCGATGCTGGCGTGCGCTGGACACCCCATCTGCTGCTCATCAACCACGGCGACCATGTCGCCACATTGAACCGTGCTACCGACCGAGACAACCGGTTTCGCCGGTGCTCCGATATGAGAGTTCAGCGGGATGACCACACGCTTCGGTTGCCAGTGATCAAAGCTGACAAAGGGCGCTTTGCGGTTGTAGGGAGTGAGTCCGAGGCGTGTGATTAATGTCGGAATCGGAATCTCGCGTCCTTTACGCGCTGGATGGACATCGCGAAACAAAACCTCCAATTCTTCTTCGGATCGACTAAGTTTGTTCTCACGTAATACCTTCTTGGCATCGACGCAAATGTTCTTTGGATCGAGTGATTCGGGACAAGCGATCATCGAGCAAACGTTGCATTCGCAGCAGTACTGAGCCCATAGACTTCCGCGTTGTTTCGATTCGCCCGTCATCAGCAATGTTCGCATCACTTTGTGCGGCTCAATGGGATAGCCCATGATGTAACGTGGACAAAGCTCGGTACAGAGCGAACATTGGTCGCATTGCCCGTGACCGATCCGCGTGTAAGTTTCCTGCGATTGTGTTTTGCGTTTTGCCAAATAGTGGTCACGTGGCAACACGATAATACCGCCCATATTCTTGCCCACCGGTGCCGACAGATCGGTGGTGACACCGCCCATCATAATACCGCCGGTTAGAATCAGTGGGTCCTCGACGGTTAGACCGCCCGCAAGTTCGATGCACTCGGCGATCGAAACACCAATGGGGACGACCGTCGTCAAAGGCTGAGCAACTGCACCGCAAACGGTCACGAACTTCTCGACGACGGGACGCCCTTCGACCGCGTGAGCGACATTGACGATCGTTTCCACGTTGTCGACCACACAGCCGACGTGCAGCGGAATCCCGCCAGGCGGGATCAATCGTCCAGAGATCTCGTAGACTAAGATGTATTCATCGCCAGCCGGATAGACATCGGGATAGACAAGGTTCTTGAAGTGGTTTGCTTCCAAATCGGGTTGGAACCGCTCAATGACATCTTCGTTCTTCTTTTTGACTGCCACCGTCACCGTCGTGGCATCCGTCAGATCACGGATGATTTGTAGGCCGTGGAAAAACGCGTCCTGACACTGCAGCATCGACTCGCGATCTTTTTGCAATAGCGGTTCACATTCCGCTCCGTTGGCAATCACATGCTCGACCGATGCATCAAGCTTCTTGTAAGTCGGGAAACCGGCACCGCCGGCACCGATGACCCCTGCTGCCCGGATTTGCTGAAGCAATTCTTGTTTCGCTGCGGTGGTTACGCCCATCTTAATCGTCTCATCCCAAGCCTGTTTCGATTCAGGGATATCAATCCAATCGTTCAGGAAAATAGTTTGATCGCAGTTTGAGACGCTGTCAAACGCCTGCGACATAATTTCCTTTGGGCGGCTTCGCTGCAAACGTCGCTCTGCTCTCCGAGCGGAAAGCGTCCACCGCTTGGCTCGGTCCAACTTTCGATGTTTAGATTGAAGACGCAATCCGCTCGGAGAGCAGCGTGATAAACGCTTGCAATGCAAATAATCCGAACAAACGTCACTGATTCGTTTGAGCCCGATCGCTACCGGCTCGCAAATCTGAAAAAGATCGAGAATTATCGCAATCTCATCACGGAAGCATGTGCCATATTTCAATAAATTGGCTCGCGCGTCGAGTTGCTATGAAAACAATCGCCACTTGCCAATCTAAAAGCCAAAGCTTCAAGACGAAGAAAGAAATCAAATGACCTCGACAGTGCTCGCCCCGCACGAATCACGTTCTAGCAACCGTTCCAGCCTCGAAAAACCGCAACCGCAAAAGACAGCACGGTCTGGCCCAACGGTGATTGATGAAGAACGCCAGTTTCTGATCGAGGAACTGTTTTTCTCGACGACCAACCAGCGCGGTGTGATCCGGCATGGCAATGAAGTGTTTGCACGGATTGCCGGAATTGCCCCAGAAGACCTGTACGGCGCCCCGCATAGCGTCATCCGGCATCCCGACATGCCTCGTGTTGTCTTCCAATTGTTGTGGCAAACGATCGAACGCGGCCAAACGATCGCCGCCTACGTTAAGAACCTTGCCAGCGACGGTCGTTACTATTGGGTACTAGCGGTCGTCGTTCCTTGTGACAATGGCTACTTGTCGGTTCGGCTCAAACCGACGAGTGAAATGTTCGGTAAAGTTGTCGAGCTCTACAATCAACTTCGTCAGATCGAAGCGAAAATCGAAGTCGAACCAAAGCAGCGACAAGCAGCCATGGCTGCTTCCGCGCAGGAATTGGATCGTCAGCTGAATCAGCTAGGGTTTGCCAACTATGAAGCGTTTATGTTTGAAGCTCTATCCGCCGAACTGACGAATCGACGAAAACATCTACAAGAGGCTGCAGGAAACCATTTCAACAAGCTATGCATCGAGTTGTCGGACGGTTCCGCAAATCGAGGGCTCTACGATTCCTACCGAAACTGTGCCGCCATCGATGAGCAACTTCAAACGGTATTTGATCGTTTGGATGAATTCAAATCGATTAGCGTCTCACTTGGTAGTAAGAGCAGACGAGTGCTCGATTCGGCTCATACCATTCGCATGTTAGCGATGAATTCCGCAGTCGCTGCGAATAAACTTGGCACGCGAGCCGATACGCTTCGAGTTGTCTCTGAATCGCTCGGCACGATTTCGAAAGACAGTTCGGCAGTGATCTCTGAAATGTCGTCTGGTTTAGATTTCGTGGTCAAGTTGCTTAACCAACTGATCTTTGATGTCGCTGCGACTAAGCTGCAAAGTGAAATCAGCTTGGTGTCTCTGAATGAGATTCTCGTTGGAAAAACATGCTTCGAAGACGAGAGAACTCGTGAAAGCATGACAACTCTTGTTGATCAGCTTGCGATCCGAGTGAAGAGCTTGTTCGCTCACATGCGAAAAACTCGAACCGAGATGATGCAGTTAAGCCGGTTGATTGACAATTTGGACCGCAACAATCGAGCGCTACGGTTTGTGCAGTTTGCTGGAAAAAAAGAAGCAACCGGATGGTCCGAAGCCAAGGACTTTTCGGTCGTCTTAGAAGATGTGCCTCCGCAAATCGCAACGACGAAAACGCAATGCGAAGAACTTGACCAAGCGATCAAAGCGGTGTTGGGGCAAATCGAGTCGCTGCAAAGCACTCAAACCGAGTTGGCCGAACGAGTCGATGCCCTAAAGAGCTGGAATCACCATTAGCAGCGTCTCTCGGGACGGGGAGCCATTCGCGTCTCGGAGAGACGCGGTGACTAGTAATCGTACCAAACCCCAAAGCCGAGGTGATGTTCGACGTTGCGTAGAAACTGGAATTGGCTGCTCGGCCCATGAAAGTACTGTAGGCCGGTTCGAAAGCGGCGTTCACTATAGGTGCCTTGCCATTGCCAACCGGTTTGGATACTGACGGACGGATCGAAATCAACCGCTTCACGAAGATCGACGTTCATCGCAGTAAAGGGGCTTCCGGATGTTCGTGTTTTTGGAGAAGCGATGTATTCGAAACCCGTTTGAAATTGCAGCGGCTTGGCCCCCCCGGAGCGCTTCACCGCAATCGCCAATTCGCCGTATAGACGCCAGCGTTGATTCGGATGGTAGCTTAACGCTCCCACCAACGATTCGGTCACATAATTGACACGTTGGTAGGTCGGGTTTCGCACCATGTATTCGTCGCCGACATGAGAGCTAATGTGAAAGTAGCCCAGCTTTGCCCCCCACTCGCCTTGGCGAGTCGTGAGAATCGTGCCGAAGCGGTAATCCATCGAGTCAACATCTTCCGATTCCAGAATATTTAGCCGCGTGATCACACCGCCTTCCACATCCCACTGCCATCCTCGTCCGCCGACACTTTGCGGAGTTCCGTAACGAAGCAATCCGACTCGCCCTCCAAGTGTTGCATCCCAGTAACCGTTTTCGTCGTCGTCGCCTAGAAAGACAGTCGAAATTCTTGGCTCATGCAGCCCCGCTAGGTAGGAATGCCAAAGCAACCCATCGGGTAACACTGTCCATTGCCATGGAGTTGTCTGTGCATGACAAATCTGGTGCGAATCGTCGTGTGCCGAATAAAGGATGGAATCACAACTTGGGCTTTGCTGCAGAAAAGTGCTCTCGTCAATCAATCCCTGTCCAATGGGAGAGGGCAGGGAGAGTGTCCGATCTTCTGGGACAGACAAACCTTCTTGGGCCAGGGAGGGGCCCGAGCAAGCAAACGCGGCTAAAGCCATCGTTAAACCGACCATTATCCGGAACGGGAATCTGAGTTCACTTCTCCGGAAATGAGATCGAAAGGAAGACAATGCCATTACTCCGCCCAAAGAACACGACTCAGATGTTAAAGACTTTCGGCCACTATCTGCTGTTACATGAACGTGGTGACACTAGCTTCGCTGACCATTTTTATCGGCATAAAAACCGTTAATAATGAGACAGTGCGTAGAATAGTGGCGACGAATACGACCGTTTTGACTGTTGAGACCGTACTCATAAGACGGTCGTATCGAATAGAATGAAAAGGAGGAGACACAACTTTTTCCTGGTGAATAAACCGCCGATTGCCGGCCAATTGCTTTTACGGGTTGCGTAGTTTGCGTAAACTGTACATGTCTTCTCCATTCACGCCGCTCATCGCACTTCTCGTGATTCGTTTTACTTACCCATTTTCCGGACGTTCAACTGCGTGTGACTTTGCTGCCACATCGCGGTTCGTTGTATGGCCAAGCTTTTTAGCGTCATTTTCGCTTCTTGTTCTGTTGATCGCAGACATCTCAACTTTGCTTGGGCAAGCACCGGGTGCTTTTCCTCCCGACAACGGTAGCAGACTGAGTCCATTGAGCGAGGTTGCGGACGCAAAGAACGGCGACCAATTGCCAATTGAGGGCTTCTTATTTCTTGACGAATCGGGCACGCCCGTCTTGATGCCAGCGATGTCCTTTGAAGAGATCGACCGGCTAAAGAGTTTGGATGCTGGAATCGAATCTCGCAGCCAGGGATTCAGTTTTCAATCGCTTCAGCTCACCGGTTCCACCACAACGACTCGGGCCGAGTTTGATCTGGTTCTCCGTTTTACCGTACAAGCAAATGACGGACGGATGGTCGCGGTGCCCCTTGGGATGAGCAACTTTCATCCGCTCGGTCCTCCCGAAGTGATCGGACTCAGCGATTTTCGGCTTATGGGTTCGGCCAGCGAAGGAGGTCATGTGTTACTCGTCAAAGCGACCGAGGAGCAAGAGGTCGTCGTAAAAATGACGGTGTCGGCACGAATCACTTCGGGGCCTCCGAGAACGATCCGCTTCCAGCTTCCTGATGTTCCTTCGCAAATTGAAATGACTGTCAATGAGCCGGACGTAAACGGCGAGATTGTTGGCCGCGGTGATGAGGTGATCCAAGTCAAAGAGAGCAAAAAGTCATCCACGCAGTTTTTGATTGAAAGCGGCGGAGGCAATTTCACCCTTCGCTGGGGAAACCTCGACCGGGACTCCGATGGCAGCACCCTATTGGAAATCGATAACAGCCGAATCATAGTCCAGTGGGATTCGCCTCAGGATCAACCGGTTGTGAATTGTCAAATGATTGTCCGCAGCGTTCGGGGGGCAGTCGAAGAATTGAGAATTCGCCTGCCTAAAAACGCGGTCCTGTTTGACACGCCCACCTTAGGTTCAGGCGGTCAAGAAGCTCAGTTTGTTGGCCCCATTGCCTCGCCCGATGGCGATATCATCGAGCTGCAGATCCCCAAACAAGATTCACAGCAGCGAATCGATTTGAATTTGGAACTACAATTGACGACCAACGATCCGACCGGTGCGAGTCCCCTATCGTTTCGTGTGCCGGAAATTATCGGAGCCCTTCGACAACGGGGTGAAATCCAAATTGCTACGGGTGATGATTATCGATTGCGTTGGCGATCGCGTCCTTGGGTGCATAGCGTTTTGTCGCAGCCCAATGAAGAGAACGGACGGTCTTACTTCTTTCGCTACGATCGTGCCGCATTCGAGCTACCCATTTGGTTGACGACGACGCATCGACAATTGAGATTGTCGACCGAAGCGGAAATATCCCTTCACGACTCGATCGCCCGAATGGAGTATCGAATCTTGCCGAGCGGACGGGTCAGTGAAGGAACGATGCTGAAATTAGCGCTGGGTGATTGGCGTCTAAGGTCGATTGAAAATCTGGAAACGGGCGAACGAATTGAAGCACTGGCGAATCTACCGTACTACGAAGTTTTCCTGGAAGCGAACACTAGCGAGGATCCATCACCGATTCGGGTTATCGCTGAACATGATCTGGCAGCCGATCCCGAACCGATGCAATTCCAAATACCTCGCATTGCGGATTTGGACGAAACGATGCAGATTCAATCCTCGCTCGTCCTGCTAAACAATCGCGGTCGTTCGTCGTTGGTGGCCGATTTGGAGGCTTCCCAAAATCTCGACCGAGTGCTTCGAAGCGAGAACTCAGCGTTTGCCGAATCCACAACGATTCGCTACCGAGTGATTCCGGCGGATGCTGCTGCAGAGTTGGTGGGATGGGTCGTCGAGAAGTCGCCTCGCATTTCGTTGTCAGGTGACGCCACGATAGCGATCGAAGCGGACAAGTTAACGACGACCTGGGATTGGGTGTTGACGTCGTCGCTCGATCTACAAGGACGCCTGCCCATACAGATTCCGTCGGTTTCGGATTGGGACGCTTCAACGGTTTCTCAAAATACACCGAATCAGAACGATGATTCGACGATGCCGTCGTCGGCCAACGCAAACCCGTCGCTTGCTGGTCTGCCCCTGACCGAGCCCCCCGACCAGACGGACCCCGAATCATACCGGGTTGCCGATGCCGCCACCAATACCGATCAATACGAGCTTTCGGAGAGTCGATCGGGAACATCGGATTGGACCGTGACCGTCAATAATCAACCAGCCGTTTTGCAGGCCGTCGAAGGCGATCAATTTGTCTTGATTTCAGACCAGTTGTCGAGTGGTTCGATGACGCTGCGTTGGAATACCAGCCGCCCCTTGAAATTGGAATCAAGTCGCGACGATTCGACCATTGACCGCATCGAACCGATCGCTACCCCACGCCCCATCGCTGTCGACATGACCTATGAAGGCCTGATGCGTGTGGCAATGCAGGGAGACATGTTGACCGAAATGTTACAAGTCGAATCACAGACAACAGAGTTCGATCGCGGATTGGGCGAATCCGACAACAGGATGATCTTTGACGCACTGCCGCGTCAACCGATTCTCGTTCGATTGCGAACGCGAGCCGACAACCAGGAAAACATCTTTGTCGCCAAAGCGGTGTTGCGAACAGCCGTCGGTGAAGCGACGCGGATGGAACAGTTGTTAGCCCAGGTTGATGGTCAAGGAGAATTGCGAGTTGGTATCCCGGGCGGCGACTATCCCATTTCCGTGGAAGCATTGGTTGATTCACAAACCGTCGGTGTCCGTCGCGAAATAAATGAATTAATCATTGGATTGCCAACCGATCAGTCGTCCCACCGCGTCGATCTACGAGTCTGGATTCCCATGGATGCATCTCAAGGATCGGGAAAATCGAAGGCAACAATGAAGATCTTCGAACGAATTGAACCATCGCTTGAGCTGCCGATCGGCGCGGGGCGAATCTATTGGGAAATCTATACGCCGAGCGACCGACATGTCCTTTGGGCGACACCATCACTTGAACGTTCGATGGCATGGGTATTCGACCGATTGCGGCTTTATCGTGAACCTACCCAGACATCTCAATCGCTCGCCTATTGGGTTGGCGAAGGAGTTTTGGCGGATGTTCCGACTGGTAATCGCTACTTGTACAACGGCGTTGACGTGAGAGCATTTCGTGCCATCTTGGTCTCGCGTACCGTATTGTGGATGGTCACGGCATCGGTCGTTTTGGTGCTCGGCACGATGTTTACGTTTGTGCCGCGGACACGCCACCCTTTCTCTGCCGTCATCGCCGCGGTCCTCTTAGCGGGCATCTTGATCGTCGCTCCCGACGCCGCCGTCTTAATGGGCCAGCTTGGTTTGATCGCCTTAGTGCTGGTCGTCGTCATGCTGGCAATTCGCAGCCTCGTTCAATCCCCCGATCCGGTGAGTGCATTGTCGAATCGGAGGGTCCGCCGTCCCGATTTATCGTCTCCAACAAGTAAGGAAGACTCCTCTTCGAGCGATAGTAAATCGCTTAGCGCCACGCGATCATTGGCGGCATCGTCACGAATTGATAAGGTGACGCCGTGACACGTCGAACCATTTTCGGATGGTGGCTACTTGTCGCCCAATTCGTGTTGCTGGCTTCGGCAACCAATGTTGCCCTAGGACAACAGGTGCAGGAGGAGGTGGTTCAAGAGGAGGAGTTGGAGGAGGAACCTACTCCAACCGCCAAGAGCGATGAGCCCGATTCGGAACGCGAGCCAACGAAGGGGAGGCCGATTGATCCGCTTTTACAAAACGTTCCCAAAGGGAAACGGCTTCGCCCGATTGCTCTCTACCACTCTCAACTCGCCCAACTCATCCCAAGTGGATTCCAGCCGATCTCGATATCGCGGCTTCTTCAGTCATTCGAGAACATTCGAGGAACCGAGACGGTGGCCAGCGATTGCCAATTGACGGAGTCGCTTTATCCGATGGAGTTCGATGGCGATCTGTTGCAGAGTCGCGAATCGCGATGGACCATTCGCTGTGATACCGATCGTCCGGTGCGTCATCCGCTCGGAAAAACCAACTTGGCACTTCGCGCCATTTCTCCGCTGCTTCTCGAAGCCGATAATGCTCCGCTGCCACGCTTGGGGACTTCAGCAGACGGCAATCTCATCGCCATCGTAGACGGGGATTCCACGCTTTCGTTTTCATGGAGTCTGCGGGGGCAAAGCGAAGCAGGGAGCAAGACGTTTGATTTGCAAATTCCTCCGTCGCCACAAACCCGTTTTTTGCTGAAGGCCCCCAAATCTTTCACCTTTGAAACTTCAGGCGGTGTCCTTCGCCCGTTAAACAAACGTCCGCCGGAATTCATTGCGTCCATCGATAGCCAAGAAGCTGTTTACTACATCATTGAAGCGGGCGGTCTAGATCGATTACAGTTAACCGCAACCCCGACAAGAAACCCAGAGAGTGAAGTGGCGTTGTTGGTGCGAGGCTCCTTTACGCGATATGACGTCGACACGACCCGGACCATTTGGACAAATCAAACCACGTTGCAACTGAGTGCCGCGACGCGAATTCCGCCCATTCAAATTCGAGATAGCGTGATCACGTCGGTCAAGCTTGATGGGATCGAAACTTCTTTCACAGCGAGGGAAATAAGTAACAACGTCGAAGAAATCACAATCAATGCAGATATCATCTCAACGCCCACCAATGATTCGTCCGTGTCGCTAACCATTTCAGGGCAAACCATTTGGCAACAAAACAATGGTTGGTGTGATCTGCCGATCCCTCTCTTCGTTGCCGATCCGATCGTAACGTCCGAAGTGACCAGCCAAGTTCAATTGACCACCTTTGCACCCCTTCGAGTCATTGATTGGGATCTTCCCGATGGCTGGCATCTCAAGAGCGAGTCGGCGACGAGCGAATTAACCCATACGCTGATCGCCAAGGGAACCCCGATCGTTTCGGCATCTTCGGAGATTTTGAAGTCTCGGCCGTTAAAACAGTGGTCGAGGATTCGGATCGCCAGTGAATCAGCACTGCGTGACGTCGCCACTGCGATGAAGATGTCGATTTCGGCAGCATCCGTTGATGAACCGAGTGTTACGGCAGTCGCCGAAATCCGAGTTCGTATTGACCCCCAACGGATCGAACCGATTTGTGTGGAACTACAACCCGATTGGACCTTGCAATCGCTGTTGTTACCGGTTTCAGGAAGGGCGATTGAAAGTCCTTCGACAACCGCCAATCGTTCACAGGTATGGATCTGGCCTGAGGCCGCCGACGTCTTTGATTCCGAACTGGTGCTGCGTGCAACGGGGATTCGTCGGACCAGCAATGTCGACGCCGACATTATTATTCCACCCTCTTGGTTCATCCGGCTTCGTGATCTTCAGGGACCATTATTTGTTTCGGCTGATCCGCCTAGCGACTTGGATTGGTCGAGCCAAATGACGCTACTGAGCCAACAAATCCAGCGGTCGAGCCTGCCTCAAGAATTCCAAACGTTTTTCGATTCGATTGACGAAGCAACGATCCACTTGGCCTGTGATACGGGCCAAACGCCCACGCTAATCCTAAAGCCACTCAGTATCGCTTTTGATGTTTCGTCAACATTGGTGCTGATCGAGGAGAATTCACAGATCGATGAAACGTTTTTCGTGGAGATGGTGTCAGCCAATCAGTCACCCGAAAAAGTCGTCATTCAAACTGGACCCGCGTTAAAGCGACCACCGTTGCATTGGATGCTCCATTCAGATGACTCGGATAAAGCAATCAGCCTGTCCGCAGCTGACGCCGTATTAACGGAACCGGAGTCAGAAGGCATTTACACCATCGATTTATCAGATCGTAGTTTGCGAGGTCAACGGTTGATCGGTCGCCGCCACTATGGCATGCCCCAAGATGCAACCCCCAACAAAATCTCGATTCAATTACCCGTCGTTTTGAATGCGACGAGCCAAGCAGCGGACGCCTATTTCGGAAGTGGATTGATTTTGTCGGAAAAGCCGAATGCTGTTCTACGGGTACCGATCGAAAACCATTTCCGGCTCGATGATCTTACCTTGGCCGAACCGTCTGCAAAGGACCTAAGTGAGCGGTCCGAAACGAGCTACCAGGCAAATTCAGACGAACCGTCGATGCAACGACAGTCATCCAAGTTGACGACCAAAATTCGATATGATCCATCCGATCAACCGACAATGGTAATCACCAAAGCGAAAACGGATCCGAATCCAACCATGGTTTGGAAAAAGTCAGTGCGTTTGATTGCTTCCAACCAAGGCTCTGATCGTCTTGAAGTCGAGCTCAACGTTTCTTCATTGAAACCGATCTCGATCCGCACCGACGCTGATTTTCGTTTGATTTCGGCAGAGCGCAACAGGGCAAGCATCGACTTGCCGAGTTCAATGAACGGGATCGTGCAAATCGAGCCTTCTGTCCAAGATAAACCAGACGTATTTCGGCTAATTTGGAGTCGTCAACAAGTCCATTCGGGTTGGCTGCGCCGTTGCACCATTCCAGAAGTTGATATTTCTGGAGTCACGTTGCAATCGGAATACTTCGTCTCACCTTCATCCGATTCCTTTATGCCTTTGGCGTTCCAACCGAAAATTGGATGGACCAAAGGGATGTTGAGCGCCGTGAGGGGTCAACGGGTCGATCTCGTGCGCCGAGACGTTGCCTTGGCATTGGGAGTTTTCGTTGCAATTATTTTATTCGCCTTTACTTGGTGGATGGCGAGATATTCACTGTCGATCGTTGTCCTCACCATCATCCTCTACATCGCCATCGCCCTTCTGTGGTGGCCGTGGGAAACGGTCGTGATTGGGTGGATGATCGTCCCGTCGATCGCTGCGGCATTGATGGTCAGCAGTTTTCGGTGGCCCAACCGTGGTAGGCCGTCAACAAACACGGACCCCAGCGGTTCGGGGCACTCGTCATCGCTGACCAATCGATCGAAACGGAGTTCTCATGATTTCTCAGCCTCGTTTCCTCGTTCATTCCTGTTGATCACCGTTTGCCTTGCGATTGACTGGGTCGGGGCTGCGGCTCAAGAGAATCGAACGCCCGATCCGGCTGAGTCGATTGCGGCCGCGGCATTCAAACCAGAATCCAAAGTCGACGAGGTGATCGATTTATTGATCCCGGTTGACGCCGAGGGAAGGTTGATCGGTGATAAAGTCTATATCCCAGGGAAAACGAAGCGACAAGTGTTCGCTGCGGAGAACGACTCCGAACCGGCGGATGTGATTTTCGAGTCAGCCAACTATCGAATGCGAGTTGAATCTTCCGAAGACACGACTCGCCCCAACAACCCTTTCATCGTTGCTGACTTTCTCGTTCAAACCAACCGTCCGACCGATCGAATTCGATTGCCCATTGCACCGGAGTTCATACGCCGAATTGAGTCGGTTCAAAATGACCAAAATCGAATTTTGCAGTTTACGCCCGACGTGCGAAAACCCGGAATCGAAACAAGCAAACGATTAGATCCCCGGACGGCGACGAGGGAATCTGTATCAACAAACGGTCGATCCGTCCTGGAGACGCTGACGGTGCCGCCAACAACGGGTTCTGGATCGATGGGGATCGCCCCGCTCGATGCCACATCGGTGGGGCCCAATTTCGTTAATCGTGAACCAGCCTTGCAAACCATCGTCAACGTACCCGGCGAAAGACGAATGCGTTTGAGGATCACGATGATCCCGAATTTTGCTCGAGACGATAATCGCGCTCGGGTAAGCCTACCAATACCACCGGTAGCCGCCGCGAGTTTTACCATTGAGGGCAGTGGGAATGTTGAAAGAGTACGATTTGAAAATGCGTTTGGAGAAGTCGTATCCCAACGTCAATTGCAACTTTGGACGACGGAAGTTGGACCGGTTAGCGAATTGTCGGCAGCACTGCAATTCATTCGTTCTTCGTCCGTAGAGACGGCGAGACCACTTCGACGACGTTACTGGTTGCACGCCGGTTTAAAACAAACGATGGTTGAATGCCAAGTCGAACCTGCGTTCGCCGTCGCCGCCGGTGACACCGTAACGCTGAACATCCGAGACTCGTTAATGCCGACATTGTTGTCGACTCAGTGGCGGATCGAGCAAACCAATTTGCAAAGCCCCACACGTCGTGAAGTGACACTCTCAGCAATCGTCGATCGCCCCGGAACGATCGACCTGCTTTGGACCCTCGCTTCGCGGGTTAGCGAATCGGAAACCGCCGAAGATGCGATCGCAATCGTCATTCCTGACGTGGTTCCCCCCATTCAATCCTCGAGCCCACCGGCTTGGATTGCAATCAATAGTGATCCCAGTTTGAGAGTCGTTCCAATGGCTCGAGAGCCCTTTGATGCGTTGACGGACGACCAGTTCGTGGCGGCTTGGACCGGATATCGTGGACAACCGCCCGACCGAACCTTTGTTGCAGTCGGGCAAATTCCATCGTTTCAATTGATCAAGACTGCTGAACTCGCTCCGATGATCGAGCAAATGCACCGACTCCATATCTCGGGCGAATTGATGGAAATCCGTTATCAAGCTGACGTTTTTTCCTCGGATCAAACCGTACAGCGTTGGAGCCTGACCTTACCGAAACGTGTTTCCCTACGCTCCCTTATCATCGATGGGCAACCTTCCGAACCGAAAGTGATTACGGTCGACGATCGGACGAAAGTACTCCTCAGTGATCTATCGGATCGAAACATTTCCCAAGTTCAAGCGGTTGCAACGCTTGAACTCGGCAAACAAGGGAGTTTTCGACTACCTCGATTGCAACTTGATCCAGGCATTGCGACGATGGACCGCTATACATTGACGCGAGATCAATCGATCGACATCGTATCGTCTTCATCCCTTCCCCCGTCGATTACTCAGATCGATGTGCCTGGAGAGACCGATTTTTTAAGTCGCGGCTGGATACCGTTTGCCGCCTATCGTGTTGAAGCGGAGCCAATGAATTCAGGTTCTCCCCGTAACCAGGATTGGATACATGGGATGAGATTCCAAGCGGTCGAGCGGTCGACGCCGTTTGATGTCGAACAACGCATTTCGTTGTTCTGGAACGAAGGACGGTGGAGCATGCAATCGAATGTCCAACTTCAATCCGGGGAACTGCCCGCTTACCTTGATTTTCAAATTCCAACTCGTTGGTGCGAACAACTTGAAGTCAGCTCTGCCGTCCGTTGGTCACGCCAACCTGCGAGTGACATATCGACTCAACTCATTCGTGTTGCCTGCGATCCGAGTGTCCAAGAAAGCCGACGGATCACGATTTCAGGAATGTTGCAAGCTGCGGACAAAACGAGGGTCAGTGTTCCCAAAATAGAAATCCTAGGTCAAGGCGAGCGAATCACTCACATCTCTGTACCAACTCGGTTGACAAATGACCCAATCCGATGGCGTTCAAGCAACGTTCGTGCATTGGAAAAGGAACCGCCGAAATCACGGGCAAATTTTGTTGCCAATGGCCCGAGCTGGACGATTGAGTTGGCACCGCTGCAACAAAAAAATGTCGTGGCCAAAGCACTCGTAGCCGACACGCGACTCTATTCGAATCGAGAACGGATCTTCGTGCTCTCTCGCTGGAAAATCGTCCCCGGATCGGTCGCGAATGTACAAATCAAACTACCTGATGATGCCATTTGTCTGGCCGCTTTGAGTGCCAATCAAGCCGTGAACGCAGAGCAGGTCGAAGAGCTTCACTCTGCTCAAAATGCCAGTCAGAACGTAGTCCAAGTTCCGCTGACACTCAGCCGTTTATCACAATGTGTTGAACTGCTCGTAGAGATCCCGCTTGAAGAAGCACGGCGGGGTAATTACATTCCTGAACTGTTGGAAATTCCAGTCGCAACGCATTGGATCTCCCTCTTTTCTTTGGACGCGAAGGATACGTCCGATTCGGTGCGGAAACGAGCGTCCGATTCAAGCGAAACGAAGAAACTTGTTGAGCGCCGGAATTTTTCCTTGGCTTCTGCATTGAATGAGATGGTCATCGAATCAGCCGATACGCTTGCGGAGCGACCGACGAGCGAAACGAGACTATGGCTTCGCCCAATCGTTGCTCGCTATCAAGAGTTGGCGAGTGAAGCTGGAGTCCCATTCGATTGGCAATCCTTATCGAACCGCGACAACGAATCGAACCGCGACAACGAATCGAACCGCGACAACGAATCGAGCCGCGACAACGAATCG
>JGI12048J13642_10168388_pt1 | contig 22110 bp, 18 predicted proteins | sample ElkSlonscriptome_16_FD_13642 | JGI IMG/M metagenome (IMG submission 13642)
CAAAACATGAATAAACAACTATTCGACCTGACTGGCCGCACTGCTTTGGTGACAGGTGCCAGTCGTGGAATCGGTGAGTCGGTAGCGCGATTACTGGCCCAGCACGGCGCCCATGTCATTGTAAGCAGCCGCAAAATAGATGCTTGCGAAGGGGTCGCTGAATCTATTCGGGAGTCTGGAGGTTCAGCGCAAGCGAGTGCCTGCCATATTGGCGACCTTGAACAAATATCTGCTTTGTTTAGTGATATCAAAGCTAACCATGCTCGTTTAGACATACTGGTCAACAACGCTGCTGCGAATCCCTATTTTGGTCATGTGCTGGATACGGATATGGGTGCGTTTCAGAAAACGGTTGATGTCAACATACGTGGCTATTTTTATATGTCAGTGGAGGCCGGCAAGTTAATGCGCAGCCAGAAGCAGGGCTGCATGGTTAACATCGCCTCAGTCAATGGGGTGATACCTGGCCCCTTTCAGGGAATTTATTCCATCACCAAGGCAGCGGTGATCAGTATGACCAAGACCTTTGCCAAAGAATGCGCGCCTCTCGGCATTCGTGTTAACGCCTTGTTGCCGGGTGCAACGGATACAAAGTTTGCTTCCGCTTTGACTCAGAATCAGTCCATTTTGAAAAAACTGCTTGAGCATGTACCGATGAATCGTATTGCTAAGCCCGATGAAATGGCTGCTGCAGTTCTGTACCTGGTTAGTGATGCTGCGAGTTATACAACGGGTGCCTGCCTTACTGTGGATGGCGGCTATCTATTGTCCTAGTGGAGTATTTTCTATCCTGTCAGCACCTTTGAAAAGTTTCATAGTGTTCGGTTAGGGAAAATAAAAGAGGTTTTGATCTTTCGCAAAGTTTCGCAAATATTCGTATATTTTCATATGTGATCGATTTGCTATCGCATATACTAGACTTGGTCAAAAGGATGGTTGATGCAGCGTTTTGCCGCGAACCTCCGCAAGCGAAGGGCAAACTATGATGAAACTACGTAAGAACAACATTGAGCAACTGCGGGATGAGGCTTTTGATGTGCTCATTCTGGGGGGTGGCATAAACGGAGCGGTCGCCGCAGCGGCCCTATCGGCCAGGGGGCTGCGGGTAGCATTAATTGATCAGCGGGATTTCGCCGGCTTTACCAGTCAAGAGTCTTCAAACCTGGCTTGGGGTGGTATTAAGTACATGGAAACCTACGAGTTTCCTTTGGTTAGAAAGTTGTGCATGTCTCGTAATAACCTAATGCGTCACTACCCATCCACCGTACAGGAGATTCGTTTCTTTACCACGATTAAGAAAGGATTCCGCTTTCATCCGCTGTTTCTATACTTGGGTACTATTCTCTATTGGCTCATGGGCAACGGTTTTACCCGCTTTCCTAAATTTTACAGTGCGAAGGCAATTGCAAAAGAAGAAGCGGTCATCAACACGGAAGGGAGCAACGGTGGTTTTGAGTATTCTGATGCCTTCTTACACGACAATGATGCGCGATTTGTGTTCAGTTTCATTCGTTCAGCCATGAATCATGGTTGTATAGCGGCTAACTATGTGATGTCAAAGGGGGCCAGGTTTGTTGATGGTGAATGGCTCACCCAAGCTGAGAACCTGATTGAAGGCGGTGAATTTAACATTCGCTCTAAGGTGCTGATCAATGCCTGCGGTCCTTTTGCTGATGAGCACAACCAACTCACCAGGCAAGCCACCCAGCACTACCATGTGTTTTCAAAAGGCATTCACTTGATCGTCGATCGAATTACGCCTCATAATCGCGTGTTGACATTTTTCGCCGATGATGGTCGCCTGTTTTTCGTCATTCCAATGGGCCCTAAAACCTGTATAGGCACCACAGATACGCGCATGGATACACCCTATTCAGAAGTAACCACCGAAGACCGCCGCTTTGTTCTGGACAATATCAATTCTCGGTTGCAACTAGAGCAGCCAATTACCGAAGATAATATCGTTGCAGAAAGGTGTGGGGTGCGGCCATTGGTGGTTGAAAGCAGCCGGGAAGAAAGTACGGACTGGATTCAACTGTCACGTAAACATGCAGTGGATGTAAATACTGACGAAAAACATATCAGTGTTTTTGGCGGTAAATTAACGGACTGCCTTAATGTGGGCGACGAAATCTGTGAGTACGTGGCTGTTATGGGGTTAACGATTCCTTATCCCAGCAAGAAGTGGTACGGAGAACCAGGAGGCGATGTCAAAGACGACTTTTTTCATCAGGCTAAACTCATGGACCTCGATAGTTATACCCATGCCACGTCTGGTGAGCCGCTGTCAGAGCGATTCTGGCGTCGCTATGGTGCGAACTCATTTGAGCTATTGGACAGCATTCGTGAAGATCCCAAACAAGCCGAGTTGTTGATTGAAAATGCGGAATATACCCGTTGTGAGATTGCTTTGGCTGCACGTCGGGAGATGATTACTAAGCTCGACGATTTTTTGCGCCGACGCTCAAAAATATCTTTAGTCGTTAAAAACGAACAGATTAAGCATGCCAAAGGCCTCAAAAAAGCCTGTGATATTTTGTTTGGTGATGAGGCGGATGCAAAGATCGCCGAGTACTTTGCCGCGCACTAATTGCAATGCCCACAGATGATTTGGACATATACCAACCTAAGTAGTTTTCATCCTGAAACGGCTTCAATGCCGTTTCGTGGAGTCGAAAAGTAAAATGTCGATTTTGCGTTGCTCGCAAAATCAATCGCTTAGGCGATCGGTTTTGGCAGTACTTCCTTGTACTGCGTTAGTCCCCATAAAAAACTGGCGTTTCTGGATGAGCACCAGGTAGCTTCGTGTTGTTAGGCGTCCGCTGGTGGCAAAGTCTCGAGGAAAGACGGTCTGGCAAACAAGCGCTGGCCGTAGGCTGTTAGCGTCGGGTGATCCTTGCGCCAATCAATGTCTGGAAGCCTTAGATCCAGCCACCCTAGCATGACGCCAGTGGCGATATCGGCCAGGCTAAACGTGTCGGCGTGTAACCAGATGGTGCCGTCCAGTTTGGCCTCAAGAGTATCTAAGCCACTTGTGAGTTTACCCTTTTGCCGATCGATCCAAGCAGGATTCTGTTGAGTGGGCTCACGTTTTCTTTCGAGAAAAATAGCAATACCGGCCTCAACAACACCATCAGCCAGAGTTTCCAATTGACGCACCTCTACTGCTGGAATATCTCCGGCGGGGATTAAAGGCGCCAGGGAGTGAAGCGCTTCTATATACTGGGCTATCACTTGGGAGTCATACCAAACCGAGCCGTTCTCGTCGATTAGGATGGGCACCTTGCCCAGTGGGTTATACTTGGGTGCGTTGGTGTTTTCATTCCATGGAATGTCTTCTAAAAAGGAATAAGGTAGCCCTTTCTCTAGTAACAGAACTCTGATTTTTCTGACGTACGGACTAGTATAGGAGCCGATTAATTGCATCTGTAAGTGACCTCCTCAAGGGGTGAATAACGGTTGGCCTGACAACGAAAGTGATTTCCCTGCGGTATCATTGGCACTCAGCATATTCAAACGTCTATTATTACTGGATTTGATTTAGCTGAACTAACATGAGTGGGTCGCTCACTAACGTAGTGCCCTGCGGGATAAATCAGTCAAAAAAACAGGGGTTCTTGATTTATGTTTGTTGAGCAAAAATCGTTAAATTATTTAGCTTGCTGTCATCATGATAGGATGAATAGCCGGATGGTGCGAGGACAATTTTGGTGTGATGCGACTAATGGCGCTAGTGACTGTCTAATGCTGATGGACAAGACATTGAGGGTGCGCTATGGACAAAACAGACGGATGGAAGCAGATTTAATTGGTTGAAGTGAGAAAAATAAATGGGTACCTTAGAAACTGGCTAACAAGCACCCATTCCAGTGAGAGTAAACGCGCGGCCAATGCGAAGTTGCCAGTAACTAGGACGTCAGTGGTTCTTTGGTGCCAAACAGACCCTTAAAACGCTCTATCCAGCGGCCCACTGGACCTTCTAAACTGACAGGAGCTTCGAGGAAGGTCAGACAAATACAATCTTCGTTACGGAAAGCTTGCGGGCGGTGTTTGTTCTCTCCATCACATATAATAAAATCACCTTCATTATAAACCCCGGACTCGTCAGAAAACCCGCCTTGTAATACCACAGTGACTTCCCTTCCGTGGTGCCCGTGCAAAGGAGCGATGCCTCCTGCAGAAATTCTTTGCAGAGCCAGCCGCCAATTACCACTTTTCGGTACTTCCAGCACGACTTCAGACAGCTTAAACCATTGCTTGCGCCAGCTGAGGTTCTTTAGCCCATCCGGTAACCAGCCTTTCAACAAACTTAGGGGTTCTGCTTCACTCTCTACCTGCCGATCTCCGTAATGCTCTACCCGATCGAGTATACGGTCGAATAATCCATCACTAACAGGGGTGGAAGGTAGCTCTTCAAACAACACGCCTCCTAACGCTTGCATTCGGGCCACTGTTTCCCGGCATTGTTTGCAGTATTTAAGGTGGACTGAAACACACAGGGCAAAGTGAGAAGATACTGTGCCAGCCGAAAACTCTAATAATACTTCGTTGTCGGGATGATAGTTTGTCATGCCAGCTGTTCCTGAAAAATCACTTTTAGCTTTTGTAGTGCCAAACGCACTCTGCTCTTAACTGTTCCTAAAGGTAGGGATAACTCATCGGCCACCCGTTGGTGAGATTTATCTTCAAGATAAACCTTAGCGATCACATCCCGTTGTTCAATCGGTAAAGTGTCTAAGGATTGCCTTATCTGCTTTGCGGTCAACGCTTGTTGGAAAGCGGTGGTCGGGTCATCAGTACCCGGTAGGCTCCAGAGGTAGTCAGTTTCCACCTGAGTTTCATTACTAATACGGTTAAGCTTGCGAAGTAAGTCGATACGGGCATTACGGGTAATGGCAAAAATCCAGGTAGAGCCGCCGGCCTTTGACCGATCGAATTGTTGCGCTCTCCGCCAGATGTTAACCATGACCTCTTGTACCAGTTCTTCAGCAGTTTCAATCATGCCTTGCTTAACCGCATAGGACTTAATTTTAGGACCGAAGTCGTGGTACAAGTTTTTAAACGCAGTTCTGTCTCGATGGACAGCAATAGCCTCAATAAGGGAGGCTATGGTGTCTGCAGATTGGCCAGACGCTTTGGGCGGGGGTGGGGAATGTTCCATGTCAGACTTAATCGGCACGACCACCGACACTTTAGAATTTAGCATAGACTAGCAACACCTTGTTGTGAGTAGCAAGTGCATATTTTTACGCTAGTCTCTATCGGGTAGATCACCGGTTCCCAATTTGGACGCCCATATGATGAACAAACCTGTTGGTCAACCTTACAATAACTCAGTCGAAATTCATCCGGATGAATGTATTTAGTTTAATGCACTTAAGTTTTCTTTTATCCATTGTAATCTCTTTGTCTCCATACGGTGCTTCTTTTCGGGCCGGTGGAAAATCGCCTCCCGTGGGGCCGTATTCACTTCTTAGCCTGGTGTGGACTTTCAGGATGATGTGGTTTATCGGCGTGATGGCAATGATGGTAGCTTGTAGTGAAGAGGCCAGGCTTAGTCCCCTACCTGAAGGGGCGACTATCGTTGCATTTGGTGACAGCCTGACCTTCGGGACGGGTGTTACTGAGATGCATAGTTATCCCGAAGTACTTGCGCAGTTGAGTGGTTACCAGGTCATTCGCAGCGGCGTGCCAGGAGAAGTGACAAGTGCTGGCTTGTCTCGTTTGCCCAAAGTCTTGAGCGAACATAAGCCTGCGTTGGTTATTCTCGGCTTAGGCGGAAACGATATTCTGCGCCGCAAAAGTAAGTCAAGCATCAAACAAAACCTGGCCTCCATGATCGGGATGATTCGCCAGCAGGGTGCTGAGGTATTGCTGATCGGTATGCCGGATTTCGGCCTGATTCCAAGTACCGCCAAGTTATATCTGGAACTGGCAGAGGATGCCGACGTGCCGGCAGAAAACCAGATTATTACAGAGTTGATTAAGAATCCTGCCATGAAGTCCGATACTATTCACTTTAATCGGGAGGGGTACCGGGAATTAGCCAATGAGATATATAATAAATTGGTGACGGTCGGAGCATTTAAAAAACAGATGTAATTCAGCAATCTACAAAAATCTGAGTTTTGACCTGATGCAGAGTTTATCCTTGGTTAACCTTCATTATTGATAGATTGGAAAAACAATTATTAAGTCTTATGGTTACCCGTATAATCAAACCCCAATTAAGCCGCGCTGTTTTCTATTTCATCATGAAATAAGGGTCATCACTCGTGAGCAATGCTGTTCAACACAACCTGTACCAACCTAAAGAGCAATTTTGTGAAGTCAATGGGGTAACCTTATGCTACGAGGATCTGGGTAACCCCGACGGGGAAGTACTGGTAATGATCATGGGGCTGGCTTGTCAAATGACCGCTTGGCCACCGGAATTTCTGCAGCCATTGCTGGAAGCGGGCTACCGCATCATTCGTTTTGATAACAGGGACATCGGTCATTCATCAGAAATTGATTGTCGTTTCAAAATCTCGCCACCAATGGCCTTTGTAGGCAAGAAAATGGGTCTCAAAGTAAATGCAGCCTATACTCTGCACGACATGGCGAATGATGGTGTCAGCCTGTTGCAGGCGCTGAAACTGCGTCGCCCCCATCTATTGGGGGTTTCCATGGGCGGGATGATTGCCCAGTTGATGGCTGCTAACCCAGAAGTCGAACTGGCTTCACTCACCTTGATGATGACATCCGATAACCATCCTAAAACGCCGATGCCCGATATCAATACACTGTGGCGGTTAAATGGCAGTGGTATACGAGGCCATGATTTGGAAGCGGCTTTGAAACGTGGGCGTGCGTTTTGGGAATGTGTTGGCAGCCCTGCTTTCCCAACCCCCCAGGATCGGATAAACCAAAGAATTGCCAAGGAATATCAGCGTAGCTACCGACCCCAGGGCATAATGCGGCAAATGCGCTCCATCATGGCAACTGCCTGCCTTGAAGAGTACACCCGACAAATTCGCACGCCCACACTCATCCTGCATGGGGCAGACGATCCCTTGGTAAAAACTCAGGCAGCGCATCGGTTACATGATTTGATTCCCCATTCGGAGTTGGACATTATTCCAGGTTGGGGTCATGATTTGCCGCTCCCTTTATTACCAAGACTGGCGACTAAAATCATCAAGCATCTCAGGTCAGCCGAAGCCAGAGCTAGTAGAGACTATGCTGGCTCAGAGGACTGAAAGCAAAGAAATGTTATTATTTAACTGATAGTAATCGGCCAGAAAAATGTCCACAGTATTTTGGTCGATGTGCAAACCAAACAGGGCTGAACGTTAAATATGTATCGACTGCAACAACCAGTGAAGAAAACGGAACCTTCTCAAGGTAACAGTAGCCATGACTAGTTTATTCGACCATCAGCATGATTGTTTTCTCGCCGATTACCACAATCCTAAGCATGAGCAGGCCATTTTAAAACTGTTAGATTTGTATGCCCAGGACCCTATGGGTGGAGGCCAACCTTTGTCAAATGAGGTCAAAAAGAAGCTCGTGCCCGAGCTGACCAAGCTGCCTCATGCTTTCTCGGTCCTGTGTTTTGTGGCTGATCAACCCGCAGGATTAGCCAATTGTTTTACCGGATTTTCAACCTTTGCTTGTAAGCCGCTAGTTAATGTTCATGACCTTACGGTTCATCCTGACTTTCGCAGTGCCGGTCTCAGCCAGGCTTTATTGCAGTATATCGAGGATTATGCAGCTCGAACCGGCTGCTGCAAGATTACCCTGGAAGTTTTGCAGGGCAATGATATTGCTCGTAGGGCTTATTCAAAGTTTGGTTTTGAACCCTACCAACTCGGCACGAGTCACGGCTTTGGGCAGCTCATGGAGAAGAAATTGGCGGAAATCGACTAGCAGATAAATAAAGTGTCGACAGAACCTAGGGTTTAGTAGCCGTCTGGTAACCCATTCTACTGATGACAATGGTTGCTTGCGAGGTAGTCAGAAACTGAATAAAAGCGTGGGCTGCCGCATTTTCTTTGCCCGCTTTCAGTAGTACAGCTTCCTGAACTACCGGTGGATGAAGGTGAGCTGGGATCAGCCAGGATGACCCTCCCCGTTGTCCGGAGCGGAGTTGGCTAAGAGCGATAAAACCCACCTCTGCATTACCCGTGGCAACGAATTGAAAAACTTGTGCCACGCTTTCAGCCCAGACCAGCTTAGGGGCTAGTGAACTGGTTAAGCCTAGCTTTTCCAGAACGGCCATAGCTGCTGTACCATAGGGAGCTGTTTTAGGGTTGGCCAGCGCGACGCGGCGTAGGTCTGATTGCTTCAGAACGTTTGCGGTTTGATTAATCAGTTTCTCATCAGCACTCCACAACGATAGCCTGCCAATGGCGTAGATTCGGGTGGATTCTGGCACGGCAAACCCTGCTTGGATAGCCATTTGTGTGCGCACATTGTCAGCTGATAAAAACACTTCATAGGGTGCACCGTGGCTAATTTGTGCGAACAGTTTCCCGGTCGACCCGTAGCTGACCCGTGCGCTATGTCCAGTAGCTTCATAGAAGGCGGGTATCAGTTGTTGCATGGTCGCGTTGAAGTTGGAAGCGACCGCCACTAATACATTATCGGCCCGGCTTTGGTTTGTTACTGCAACAGAGAGAAGCAGGCAGAAGAATATAGGTAATAAGTGTTGGATAGATGCTGGCATCAAACCCTGCGTTTACTTAAAAAAGATACAGGCCTGGAGTTTAACCGCGTTTGCTATTAACAATCTTTTGATTAGCTTTATCGGTCTCATTAGTTTTGGTGGCCTAATGAGTTTAAGCAATTTGTGGGCCAGTAGACTAATTCCATTACCTCTGGCGGCAGACAGGCGCTTTCATCACAAGCCTGGAGTTTCAGGCCCAGCCGGACCGGTGCCAGAGTTGTGCATTTCAGCGTCAGGTTGATATTGAACATTCCCTTATAAACCTCCAATTCGTCCCCATTGGGGGCACGCCAAAGAGTGGCGTCAGGATATTGGACTTCGTTGAGTCGATGACCATTGTCTGACAGTAGCTGCAGTTGGGTGGCAATGTTGCCCGGTTCATTTGTCAGTGCAAGTGCTGAAGTGACATCGGCGGATTGCTCGCCAACAGGTCGGTAAGCCTGGACATGCCACCTATCGTTGACGATTATTTCCAGCATTAAAGCGAGTTGGTCTTGCTGCCATTGCGCGGCCTTGATCTCCGCTTTGATCTGGCCGTGACCACCATATTGTAAAAGGGTTGGTGGTTGTTGCTTTGGGTATGCTGCGAATTTAAGGAAAACCAAGGCTGACAGTGGTTGTTGATTGATTGCCTCAGCAAAGGCAGCGATGTGTTGATCAAGTCTGCTTTTGAATTTCAGATCACCGGTACAATGCCATAGTCTTTGCAAGACACCGAGCATTTGAGTGTTACCACTGATGGTGGCCTGGTCGGCCAGGCTCTTGCTACGCACCAACATGGGGCCAGTCACTCGTTGTGGACCTATGAAATAGCCTCCCTCAGCACTATCCCAATAGTCTTTTTCCAGTACCTCGAACAGTGTCTGGCATTGCTCCAAATAGTGTGGCTGATGATGACTGGCGTAGAGTTCTAACAAAGCCTCCATGCAATGGGCGTAGTCTTCCAGCAATGCATGCCCATCGGCATGCCGATCCATGCTTAGTCGACATAAGCTATCGTCGGCCCTTTGGTGTAATGACAGCAGTTGGTCGACTGCTTGCCTGGCCGCATCGGCATATTCCTGTACACCATAAATCCGGCCCGCCTCTGCCAGTGCAGCGATCATCATACCGTTCCATTCGGTAATGACTTTGTTGTCAGTCAATGGTGGGGTGCGCTGGTTACGCAGAGGCAGGAGTTGTTCCTTCAGTGCTTGTATCCGGGTTAGCAAGTCATCGTAGGTTGTGCCCAACCGAGCGGCCGTCTCGCCTAATGGGTTTGGGAGGAAGAGAATGTTGGACCCCTCAAAATTACCCGCTGGAGTAAGACCCCATAGGGCATCTGCTAGTTCTAAGTCCTCCGCGCTGAGCAGTGATTGCAATTCTCTTCTGTCCCATACGAAAAACTTACCTTCGACGCCTTCGCTGTCGGCATCGGTGGCGGAGTAAAACAAGCCGTCGGCACTGCGCATCTCCCGCAGTACGTAGTCGATGGTTTCACAGGCAATACGCTGGTATTCCGGTTCACCGCATAAGCGATAAGCTTGACTATAAACGCGCACTAACTGAGCTTGGTTGTACAGCATTTTTTCGAAATGAGGCACTAACCAATGATCATCCGTTGAGTAGCGGTGGAAACCGCCAGCTAGTTGATCATAAATACCCCCTTGCAACATGGCATCCAGCGCCTGTTTAACCACCTGCCATATGGGCTGTTCGCTCAATGCTGCGGATTGTCTGGCAATATAATCCAATAAAAAAAGTAGCTGTGCCTCTTGGGGAAACTTGGGGGCGCTGCCGAAACCACCATGGCTGCTATCGGCCATTGCCATTAATTGCTGAATCGCCGTGGGTACCAGATCGCTGCCTACCACCGTGGAGCTGGCGGGTGGTGCTAAATGCTCGGTGATTGCGTCCGATAACTCCACGCTGTGCTGGTGCAGGGTAGCCCGGTCATTTTGCCAAAGCTGTGAAATCCGGAACAGCAGGCCCATAAAGTTATGCTTTGGGAAATAGGTGGCTGCATAAAACGGCTCCCCCGTCGGTTGAAGAAATACTGACATGGGCCAGCCTCCCCGGCCACTGATTAGCTGCACGGCGGCCATGTAGATTTCGTCCACGTCAGGACGTTGTTCCCGGTCCACTTTAATGGCGATGAAGTGTCGGTTCAGTACTTCGGCGACGGCTTCATCATCAAAGCTTTCTTCCTCCATTACATGGCACCAGTGGCATGTGCTGTAGCCAATGGAAAGGAAGATGGGCTTGTTTTGCTGGCTTGCATCAGCGAAGGTTGTGTCACTCCAGCGACGCCAGTTCACGGGATTGTGAGCATGCTGCAGTAAGTAAGGAGAGCGCTCTTCGATCAGTTCATTGATAAAGCGGGGAGAGCCGTCGGCGTGTTGGTGACGGCTGCGAACCTCGTAGGTCGCCTGCATGGTCTCCCTTATTTTCCACAATGACTGCTGATCCGGCATGTTGATACCCTGTGCTGTTTTAATTAATTTTTTTGTAATGCCTGCTGTTATGGCAACCGGGCTCTGCTTTCTCTGCCGTTATATTCAGGGCTGAGCAATGCCACCTTCGCTGCCCATGGCGTTTGATTCTTTTCCGGCTGGGTGTTGCGCCAATTCTTTGGCTAGCCTGGCCGCCACCGTTTTCGGGGATTTGGTGCCCCGGGCGATCAAGCTATAGGCCACGGGTACCACAAAAATAGTAAACAGGGTGGCGATGGATACGCCCCACATGATGACCGTACCTATTACGGCGCGGGTCTCTGACCCTGGTCCGGTAGAAAGCACCAACGGTAAGGCCCCGGCAACAGTGGTGACTGCTGTCATCAGAATGGGCCGCAAACGGGCGATAGAGGCTTTGACCAGGGCATTGTCAAAGGATAATCCCTGGTCCCTGAGCTGGTTGCTGAACTCCACAATGAGGATGCCATTCTTAGCGGCCAGCCCAACCAGCATGATCAATCCGATTTGGGTGTAGAGGTTCAATGAATTGCCAGTCAAATAAAGTCCTAGCAGTCCCCCAGCCACAGCCAGAGGCACCGTGAGCATAATGACAAGAGGATGGATGTAGCTTTCAAACTGTGCCGCCAATACCAGGAACACAATCAGAGCACCCAGTATCAGGGTGGTGTACACAGCGGTTGTGGCTTGCTGAAAATCAGCGGATTGTCCTTTGTAATCAATCTGGGCGTAGTCAGGAAGGTGCTCTCTCACCATGTTTTCCAGAAAGGACAATGCGTCACCCAGGTCCAGATTATCATCCAGATTGGCTTCCAGGGTGAGTGCACGCAACCGGTTAAAGCGGTTGAGAGAAGATGAGTCTGCATATTCCTGCAGAGTGACCACATTGGAAAGCGGGATGAGTTCACCGCTTCGTTGTGAGCGCACATAGATACTTTCGATACTGCGGGGAGTGTTTTGCAGAATGCGCTCCCCTTCAACGATTACATCGTATTCTTCGCCATCATCCAGGTAGGTGGTCACTCGTCTTGAGCCTAACATGGTCTCCAGTGTTAAACCTATATCACTCACATTGACACCCAAATCGGCGGCTTGGTTGTAATCAATTTGCACTGAGAGAAAGGGCTTGGTGGCCTTAAAATCGAAGTCTACGCCCTGTAAACCCGGATTCGAAATCGCCAATTGTTGTTCCATAATATCCCGCCACTGGGCGAGTTCTGCAAACGATCCTCCACCAATAACGAACTGTACAGGCTTCTGGATGCCGCCCCCAAACCCCTGGCGCATAACCGGAAATGCCCGCACTCCAGGTAAGTCGCTTAGCACACGCCGGACCTCAGCCATAATCACGCTCGCGGGCCGACGATCATCCCAGTCACTTAACACGGTGATGACAAAGCCAGTGTTAAAATCTTCGATGTTGCCCCAGCCCCTGGGGGCCCTTACCAATAGACGTTTGGCATCACCACTTTCGACTAAAGGAAGTAAGCGGCGCTCCACCTCGTTCATATAGTCCAGCATATATTCGTAGGTAGCTCCTTCAGGCCCGTTGACAATAACAAAGAAGGCACCCCGGTCTTCCTTGGGGGCATATTCCTGCGGTAGTTGTTGATAAAGCCAGGCACTGCCCGTGCAAATCAGTGCCAGTATCAGTAACCACAGCCAGCGTAGTCGCAGAGAAAAAGAGAGGATTTGACCATAGATTTTCTGCAAACCAGTTAAGGGTTTGTCAGTATCATTGTGTTGAAGTGATTTGATATTGTCTGCAGAGGCTGCAACTTCCTGGGCTTGTCCAGAGGGTGCTTGCTGGTTTTTTTTAGCTGATTTTTCCGCTTTGTTGGAAGCTGTATCAGGTAGAATTTTAGAGGCCAGGGCGGGGGAAACTGTTAGCGCTACCAAGCTGGAGAAGGCCACCGCAGCAGCCAGCGTCAACGCAAACTCAGAAAATAAGCGTCCCAGATCGCCCTGCATAAAGCCGATAGGAACAAACACTGCAATCAGAACTAAGGTGGTGGCCACCACAGCAAAGGCGATCTGACGACTACCCCGGTAGGCGGCGACTAAGCGTGACTCTCCATATTCCTGCATGCGTCGGTGGATGTTTTCGAGCACAATAATAGCGTCATCGACAACCATACCGATGGCCAGCACTAAAGCTAGCAAGGTGAACATATTGATGGTGAATCCAAATGCATATATCGCAATAAATGAAGCCACCAGAGAAATCGGCACTGTCACTGCCGGCACTAAGGTTGCCCGCACACTGCGCAGAAACACCAAAATCACCAGCACCACCAGGCCAATGGCGATAAAGAGGGTTTTCACTACTTCATTAATGGCTCCTTCCACAAAAACCGAAGAATCATAGCTCTGACGTATGATCATGCCTTCCGGCAGTGTTCGGTTAACGATATCTCGCTGTTGTTTGGCGAGGCGGGCCACTTCAATCACATTGGCTGTGGATTGCTTACTGATGCCAATGCCCACCATCGACACGCCGTTGCCCCGGAAGAATCCCCGTTCCTCGGTGGAGCCCAGTTCAACCCGGGCGATATCACCGAGGCGAATCAGATAACCATCATCACCGGCACCCACCACCAATCGTCTGAAATCGTCGGCATTTTGAAAGTTGCGTTCGGTACGCACCCGGAACTGTATATCGCTGGATTCAATACTCCCTGCTGGCAGTTCGATATTCTCATTGCGCAGGGCTTGTTCCACATCTGTTACGGTCAGGCCCCTGGCAGCCATGCTGTTGCGATCCAGCCAAATGCGCATGGCATAAACTTTACCTCCACCCACTCGAACTCTGGCCACCCCATCCAGCACGGAAAACTGGTCGACCAGATAGCGACGGGCGTAGTCAGTTAATTCGGGTACAGTCATATTTTCGGCAGTGAGATTCAGCCATAAAATAGTGTCTTCACTGCTGTCTTCTTTGGCGATATCGGGAGGGTCGGCTTCGACGGGTAAATTATCTGCAATTCGTGATACCCGGTCTCTTATGTCGTTAGTAGCCGCATCAATATCCCGGTTGATGTTAAACTCAACGGTGATGCGGGAGCGTCCATTACTGGAAGTGGATGAAATGGTTTCAATACCACTAACACCGGAAATCCGATCTTCGATCACTTTGGTAATCCGGGTTTCAACAATGTTGGCTGCCGCGCCGGGGTAGTCGGTGGAAATACTGACGACGGGCGGATCGATTGCCGGGTACTCGCGCAGTGGCAGCCGTTCAAAGCACAAGTAACCAATGGCGATGAGTAATGAGCCAATAACCGATGCGAACACCGGACGTTTAACAGAAAAATCAGAAAGTATCATGGTGTGGCTGCCGTTTTTTCTGGGCTGGAACTGCTCTTTCCTGAGTTTAAAACAGCGGCAATATCTAAACTGCCGTGGTCCACCGCGATCACATTAATCTTGCCTTTGGAGGCAACCTTGAGCCCGCCGTGGGAGATCACCAAATCACCCGCTTGCAAGCCAGAAGTAACCTCGACCATGCCAACACGTCGGGTCCCGATAGACACTTCTTGTCGTTTGACAGTGGCGGCAAAGGGGAGCTCCGGTAATTCTTTTGATTGTGCGACTGCGTCGTCCTCTCCAGCAGTGATCACGTACACGAAGTGTTGCCGGGCGATGGCGAATACAGCGCTTTCGGGTACTGTGAGGGCCTGCCGGGGCCGGGCTTTAATGTTCAGTTGCATCAATAACCCAGGAAACAAACGCTGATCTTTATTGTCGAAGCGGGCCCTGACCTTGACCGTCCGAGTGACCGGATCGATGCGGGTAGCAATACTATTGAGTTCGCCAGAAAAGGTTTGCTTTGGCCAGGCGCTGGTGCTGGCAGTGACCTTAAGGCCAGTTCTGATCTGATTCAGATAGACCACAGGCACATCGAAATCCACCTTGATCACGCTTAGATCGTCCAATGTAGTTAAAACATCGTCAGGCTCGACGAGAGCGCCTTCACTCACTTCCCGTAATCCCATTACGCCAGCGAAGGGTGCGCGCAATTGATGAGCTTTGATACGGGTGCGAATCGCCTCAATGTCAGCTTTGGTTTGGCTGACCCGGGCTTCCGCGAGATCGAGATCTGCAGCGCTACCTGCTTTGCGCTTGTACAGCTCCTGGGCACGCCGCAATGCGCTGATACGCTCTTGCAGCACGGCTTGCTCAGCGCGCAGATTAGCCTGTTCCTCTTGATCGTTAAGCTGCACCAGCAATTGATTGCGAGCCACCTTTTCGCCATCAGAAAAGTGTATCTCAGTGACTTTCTCAGTGATTTTTGGCGTTAATATAATGGCTTCGTTAGCAATGGATGTGCCTAATGCTTCGATAGAATCTGTGAGTTCAGCGGAAGTAACAGGTGCTGCGATAACGTCCACGGGCGGTCTGGTTTTCGCCATCACTGGGGCTGGCCACAGCAGGATCAACAGTAGACTGGTCGGGAAGAGGAAAAAAACTGATCGAAAAGACAGTGTGCTTATCATTGCTGTTCCTGTTTGTGTTCTCAACTGGATCTGCACTAGTTTGTACCTGGTAGCATCTTTGTACCTTGCAGCATCGGCTTTTTTATTGAAGAGACCTGATTTTTGTTACAGGACAGGATGCCTTTACACACCTTTAAAAGTCCCGATGACACTTCGTCTTGTCGCCGGTCGCCCGTGGTGAAGTGTTGATTCAGGTGTCTATCCAAAATTTCTCCGATAGCTTTTAAATTAAATCGTTCAGTTGGCTACGTTAGAAGGCTGGATTTTGGCTTATCGCTTTTTTAGGAGTTGGGAACCTTGATGACGATCAGATTGGAAAGTTTGCACGTATATTGCTGCCTGAGGAAGATTATTGCAGGTTTAGAGCGAGGGTTAATAGTTGCAGAACATAAGAATTAACTAATCTTAACCCGGTAATTACTCGTAACAGCCCTCAATAGTCGGTTAGATTCAACTAAAACATGCTTCGGTGAAAATGGTTAAGCAAAGTATTCAGCATACCGCCATGTGGTATGGCTACAGTGGTTTAATCCCTTTTATAGCGCTGGCTTTGCTGATCATTACGAATGTTTTTTCTGATAATGTTTGCCGGGTAATGTTCGATCACTACAGCGCCATCATTCTGTCATTTATGGCGGGTGTATACTGGCCACTGGCAATGCGTGAAGAAGGGCCAGTTAATCCTAAACGGCTGATGATAGCGAGTATTGGTTTGGCACTTTGGGGATGGATGGCGCTAATGCTTCCTGAAACATTGAGGGCATTGGCCTTTGCTGCGGGTTTTTTCTTCTTGTTTGGCATAGATCGCTGGGTTTTAGATGTTATTTGGAGTAATTTATATTTGACCATGCGGTCCCACCTGACGGCGGTAGTAGTATCCTGTCAGATAGTCGTGGCCTTGTTTGGCTAGACCCGGCTTTTTGAGGTTGTTAGCCACATGGAATCATGCTGAAACTGTGCTGTCTTGCCATGACTTCTCTTTGGTTTTGTGTTTTTGTGGCTTTTGATAACAAGTGACTTGGGCTGGCACTAGCAGTGACTTGATCTGCCAACACTAGCAGCGACTTGATCTGCCAAATAGGTGAGGTTGAATTGTGGAAATCCTGGGTCGACCGAACTTTTTACTAACCTTAGAGTTAAAATGATCTTTGACCGTCGCTGCCAGGAAGGATGATATGGACAGGTTGTCTGTCAGGTGGGAAGGCTCTTTATTTTTCAACTTCTTAACCAGAGCTTGCAAGCGTTGTTTATGGATTGGTGTACTGTTATTCAGTGGCGGTGCTGTTGCAGGTGATACCTATGTTTACATCGCGGGCGATCCGTGGCCTCCCTATTTCGTTTCCAGTGATGGAATGTACATTGACGGCGGCGCCGCTTATGCTGTCACTAAAGAAATATTCCAGCGAGTGGAAGGATTGCAGCCGGTCTTCCCTGTAGTGCCCTGGAAGCGGGCTCTGCAGGCTATGAAAACCGGTAGTAAGGACGCCATTCCTTTTTTGTTCAAGACACGGGATAGAGAACGCACCATGCTGTTCAGTATTCCCGTCGCTCAGTCTCAAACCCTGTTTTTTTTCTCCAGGCAGCGTTTTCCAGAAGGATTTTCATGGTCCTCCGAGAGTGATTTAAAGGGTCTGCGATTGGGTATCGTGGCTGGATTTTCCTATGGGGCTTTTTTAGATGGATTGATCGCTGACAATAAAACCGCAAGATTTGTTGAGGTCAATTCTTCCGCACTTGGATTCAAAATGCTGGCTAAAGGACGCATAGATTTGATGCCTGAATCCGTGCCTGTGGGCAAAGAAATCATTCGCGAGCAAGGCTGGTTAGATCAAGCCGGTTGGGCTGCCCATGTGGTCAACTCTGATGTTCACTATTTGGCTATTTCCAAAAAGTCACCAGTAAGACGATACTTAAAGCAAATTAATGATGCCATTTTGGATGCCACCCATGATGGCACTATTGATCAATTACTGGCACCTGTCGGTGCTTCCGCCATGCCCTACCGGAAGCGAGATGATTAAAACGTGAAACAGTGGCCGTCATTGAAGTGATATATAATATTGAAGAACGGGAAGACTATGTTACTGCTTAATCTGATAGCCCGTTTTGAAAATCCACCAGACCGTGGTTAAACACAGCATTAGAAATACACAGATCATCGTCAGGCTAGTTACCAGATTGACATCCGCTACACCATAGAAACTCCAGCGAAAACCACTGATTAGATAGACCACCGGATTAAACAACGAGAGGGTTTGCCAGACCGGTGGCAGCATGTCGATGGAGTAAAAACTACCACCCAGGAATACCAATGGTGTGATCACCAGCAAGGGGATAATTTGTAACTTCTCAAAGTTATCTGCCCAAATTCCAATGATAAATCCAAACAGGCTAAAGGTAATGGCTGTCATCAGCAGAAAAAATACCATCCATACGGGATGATCAATTTGCAGGGGAACAAATAAACCCGCAGTTGCGAGGATAATCAGGCCTAATATCAGTGATTTGGTGGCGGCAGCACCTACATAGCCAAACAATATTTCGTAGTAGGAAACCGGTGCTGATAATAGTTCATAAATAGTGCCGGTGAATTTAGGAAAATAGATACCAAAGGAGGCATTGGCAATGCTTTGAGTCATTAGGGATAACATGATTAAACCAGGCACGATAAACGACCCATAGGTAACTCCGTCGACTGAATCAATGCGCGAACCGATGGCTGCGCCAAATACCACGAAATACAGCGAAGTTGAGATCACCGGTGAGACAATGCCCTGGAATAAGGTGCGGCGGGTGCGCGCCATTTCAAATTTATAAATTGCGATTACGGCGTAGCGGTTCATACTGATTTTTCGCTGCTGTCCCTATTGTTTATGGGGGCTGATGGGTTATTTGTCATGGCGTTTGTTTGTCCATCGCACTGATAGTGATCTTTAGGGAGAGGCCTTCACCAGGTCCACAAAAATGTCTTCCAGAGAGCTTTGTTCGGTATTGAGATCTTTAAACTCAATACCTTCATGGGCCAGAGCGTTGAGCATTTCAGCGATACCGGTTTCAGCCTGACCTGCGTCAAAGTGATAAAGCAATTGAGAGCCTTTGTTGCTGAGAGTTAGATCATAGCTTGCCAATGCCCTGGGGAGCTGACTGAGCGGCGATTTTAAATCCAGAATTAGTTGTTTATAGCCCAGTTTACGGATCAAATCCTCTTTGTTTTCCACCAGCAACATGCGTCCCTTGTTGATAATACCAATGCGGTCCGCGATGGCTTCGGCTTCCTCTATGTAATGAGTGGTAAGTATGATGGTCACGCCAGATTCCCGGAGCCGACGCACTAGTTGCCACATATCCTGGCGCAATTCTACATCGACTCCGGCACTAGGTTCGTCCAGAAAAAGAATTTCTGGCTCATGAGACAGTGCCTTAGCGATTAACAAACGTCGCTTCATGCCACCGGATAATGACATGATTTTAGCGTTGCGTTTATCCCACAGTGACAAATCTTTCAGCACTTTTTCAAGGTAAGCTGGATTAGCTGCTTTGCCGAACAGCCCACGGCTGAAGCTGACCGTCGCCCACACTGTTTCGAATGCATCGGTTGTTAGTTCCTGAGGCACCAGTCCAATCAGTTCACGGGATTGTCGATAGTCCTTGATAATATCGAAACCGGCTACGCTGACACTGCCACTCGATGGGTTGACTATGCCGCATATGATACTGATTAAGGTCGTTTTGCCGGCACCATTAGGGCCAAGCAGAGCAAAAATCTCGGCTTTGTTGATGCTGAGATCAACATCACGCAGTGCATCAAATTCAGCATAGGATTTGCCCAGTTGATTGATGGTAATAACTGGCTCATGATCTAAAGGCATCTATAGGCACTACCACTGGTTTGCGTCGAAAAGGCTTAACGCATTATGAATTAGCTAACTAGTTTTCATCCTGAAACGGCCTCCATGCCGTTTCGCGGAGTCGCAAAGTAAAATGCCGATTTTACTTTGCTTGCAAAATCAATCGCTTAGGCGATCGATTTTGGCAGTACTTCCTTGTACTGCGTTAGTGCCCATCAAAAACTGGCGTTTCTGGATGAGCACTAACTAGTTCTCATCCAGAAACGGCTTCCTTGCCGTTTCGCGTCAATGCAAACCGAAAATGTGATTTTCATTTTGCTGCCAAAATCGATTGCTTACGCAATCAATTTTGGTAGTGCATTCGTGCACTGCTCCAGTTCCCATCCAGAAATGGGTGTTTCTGGATGGGAACTGGCTAAGCAAAGAGAGTAGCTAAAAGCCGACTTATTGCATAGTCATTCCTCATCAGTTTTCTGTTACGCTAGCTGCGTGTCATTGCGTTATGTTGTTTTCGATGACTGGATGGTAATAACGATGAAGTGGTTACAAACAAAGCCACATGCCGACCAACCTTTTAATCCGTTTCAGTGCCGGGGAGTTGATGTCAAACACGGGAGCCAAGAACCTTACTAATCCAAACGGTAGTGCTGACAGTAACGCCCATCAGTCGTCTTTAAGCAGAGAGGATGCGGGCGTTACGCAAAAAAATCTGGCCGTTGATCTGCAAGGTGCTGGTAAGCTGGCCGTTGATGCTGTCACCGGTGTTACCGATATAGCTGAGTCCTTGCATAGTACGATCCACCGGTTGGGCGGTTTGCTGGGGAAACCGAAGACGGCTCATCGTACCCGTGGTATTACTGGCCTGGTTTACAACAATATCCGCTTGATCACCAATATGGTGGGCAAGGGGGTTAACCTGCCGCTCAGTTATCTTGCCGACGTGCTGGATGAATCTCCGTCCTCTATGCGCCGGGAGGCTGTGCTCGCCACATTGAATGGTATTCTGGGAGACCATCTCTACAGCCAGCAAAATCCACTGGCCATCTCTATGCAGTTGCGACACAACGGCAGGGCGCTCGATTCTGCTGCGTTGGAGCAAGCGGTTAAGCAGTCCGGTGGTCGCTTGCTTATTATGATCCACGGTTTGTGCATGAATGACTTGCAGTGGACCCGGCGGCAACACAATCATGGCGAAGCTATAGCTGATGATCTGGGAATGTCTCCCCTTTACTTGCATTACAACTCTGGTCTGCATATTTCAGAGAATGGCAGAAAACTCTGTGAATATTTGCAGCGCTTGCTGGAGCAGCCCGGGCTAGCAGAGGGTGTCAGGGAGTTGCATATCCTGGCACACAGTATGGGTGGGTTGGTGGCGCGTAGTGCGTGTTATTATGCTGAACAAGCCGGTTCTCGCTGGTTGAACTCATTGCAAAAAGTGATTTTCCTGGGTACTCCCCATCACGGCGCATGGCTGGAACGAGGTGGGAACTGGCTTGACACTATGCTGGCCATTAATCCTTATTCGGCTCCATTTGCGCGCATCGGTAAGATACGAAGCAGTGGTGTAACCGATCTGCGACACGGTTATATCCTTGATGATCACTGGCAGTATAATGATCGCTTCGAACTGCGGTTAGACCAACGAACACCCGTTCCCTTGCCTGCTGATGTCAACTGCTATACGGTGGCTACCACCTGTGGCAAAGCGCCGGGCGATATCAGCGACCATTTAGCCGGCGACGGGCTGGTGCCACTCAATAGCGCGCTTGGTATTCATAAGAACACGGATTTAAACCTTTTGTTCGCGCGGGAGAATAGCTGGATTGGTCGTGGTATTCATCATTTTGACTTGCTTTGTAAAGGCGATGTTTATGGTGTTATTAAACAGTGGCTGAGTGCTGCTCACTGAGTGTTTGCTAAGATATGGGAGCCCCGCAGATGAAGCGCATTGAAAACGCTGGCCTGATCGTTGGTCAGAGGCTTTGAATAATTAATGTAAACCTAAAGAAAGGGTAAAGAAATTTAAAAGAAGCCGCTGGACAAGCCTGAAATTTTAAACTAGGATTTACTTAGTCAAAGGCAAATTAACCATTAACAGCATTTTGATTAACAGCTTGGTTTACAAGAAAATGTCGATCAGCCGCTTAGTTATGGCGATATGTAGCAGATCATCCGTCTGACTCTCCTTTGACAGCACGGGCGTAGACGAGAGAGGTTTTTTAACCTCTCTCCGAGCCCATAAAATATCTTATCGCTTTACATTACTCTCAACGAGTTTCCTCAATTCCCTCTCCTGCATTTAAAGCTTACCGGCAGTTTCGGTTTGATTGATGTTAAACGTTATCTCCATGACCATCCACTGAATGAAAGAAACCATGCCAGATTCCTATGACCTGGACTATTTGCCCGATGTCCGGGATGGTTTGAATCGAAAGCAGAGAGCGGTGTTATTTTGTCTGCAGGAATTACAAAGGGAAAGAGGCGGGCGATTTGTTCCAACCCCTATGTTATATGGCCGGGTTGTAGAGTTAGTGGATATGAGTGTTGAAGAAATGCAAAGCATTTTGCAACGCCTGGTCACTAAGGATTGATGGTTTCCAGGAACA